>ERZ1034980.275-NODE-275-length-42039-cov-27.195122_pt1 | contig 42039 bp, 36 predicted proteins | sample MGYA00520622_ERZ1034980 | MGnify/ENA primary metagenome ERZ1034980 (study PRJEB33766, sample SAMN09781791) | gut metagenome | biome: gut microbiome | host: Homo sapiens | place: Madagascar | study: EMG produced TPA metagenomics assembly of the PRJNA485056 data...
TGCCGTGCCCTCGATAAGCACTCCTTATCTTTTTTATGCTGACTCTAGTTTAAACCATATAGCTACTATACAGTCAAGGGTGCGATGCTGTATCAAAACAGCGAAAAATCAGCAAATCCATGTCACGATCCCTTAAAAAAACTGTTATATATCCGCCGGTGCATGCTATAATCACTTCGGTTTTAATGTATACAGATTATTTCAGAAATGGGGCCTCATGTACCAGACTACAGCACTTATCATGCTTTACATCCTCATCCTCGCGTTCCTGTTCGGGGCGGTGTTCGGGAGCTATATCGACTGTGTGGCGTGGCGGCTCGTGCATCATGAGCGGGTCGCGCGTGGCCGCTCGCACTGTGATGTCTGCGGACATGCACTCGGGGCTCGCGATCTGATCCCGATCATCTCGTATCTTCGCTCGGGCGGTCGTTGTCGCTACTGCGGGGCGAAGTTCAGCGCGGAGTCGACCTGGGTGGAGCTCGCACTCGGCCTCGCTTTCGCCGCGATCGTCTATAAATTCGACGTTTCCTTCGTCGCGCTTCGCTATCTCGGGCTCCTCGTGATCCTGATGGGGCTCAGTCTCGTGGACCAGAAGACCTGCATCATCCCGGACCGTTTTCACGTCGCGGGCATCCTCTGGTGGCTCCTCACCCTGCCGCTCATCGCGTGCACGCAGGGACGTGGTCTCACTGAGGCGCTCAGCATCACAGGCGCACGTTTACCGCTGGCCAATGCTCCCGGCCTCCAGGATGGGCTCGGCCGGATCATGCTGGCTGCGGCAGAGCCCATCACCGGCAACGATCTGGCGGACGCTGCGGCACTTATGGGCGGCACCGGTGCCGGCTCCGTCTTCACCACCCACATCCCGATCACCCAGTGGATTCTTACGGATCTCAAGTGGGGGCTCGTCAGTGCCTTCGGCGTCGGCCTCCTGATGCTGCTGATCTCGCTTGCTTTCGATAAGCTCACGGGAAAAGAGAGCCTCGGCGGCGGAGACATCAAGCTGCTGTTCATGACCGGGCTCTATATGCGACCGGGTGTGACACTCTTTAACCTGATGCTCAGCTGCTTCGTGGGGCTGTTTATCGCGCTCGGGCTCAAAAAAGATAAGATTCCGTTCGGACCATCTATTTCCATCGCTGTTTTCCTATCTATTTTATTTGGAAGTGAATTCGTGGCGTGGTATACTGGGCTCATATTGTGAAACATGTTGCCTTACGGACGCTGACCAGAGAAGGAAAGGGGACGGAAGGTGTTTCACGTGCATATAAACCGCAGGGAGACCGGCGGAAACGATCAGAACAGATGAGGAATATATGAAAATCACAAAAGTTGTCGGTATCGACATCGGAAACTACCGAATCAAGATTTCATACATCGTAAAGGGAGAGCTGAAGGACGTCTTCGTCGAGACGCTCCCGGATAATATCGTGAAGGACGGCATGATCCAGTACTGGGATGCGATGGCGGACTTTCTGAAGGAGACCTTTCAGAGCCACGGTATCCACTGCCGGAACGTCATCTTCACCCTGCCGTCGAGTAGCGTCTACATGCGTGTCGTCGACCTGCCGCGCATGACCGTGAAGCAGCTCCAGCTGAACCTTCCGTTCGAGTTCCATGATTACATCAGTGAGCCGACCGAGAAGTATTTCTACGACTATGCCGTGATCGAGGAGGGCGAGAAGACGATGAAGCTCCTCGCGGTGGCATGCAGTCGTGAACTGATCGACCGCTACCGGACGCTCGCGAAGCGTGCGAAGCTGAATGCCGTCGGCCTCGTGCCGGATGTGCTCGGCTTCCAGCGTATCCTCCGTCGCTATAACGCACTGTTCCGCGTGTCGGATACGAAGGACTATGCGATCCTCGACATGGGCGACCGCAGCTTCAAGCTCCACTTCTTCCGAAACGGTGTCTACGAGGTCACCCGACCGCTCGAACCGGGTGCGCGACACATCGCAGAGATCGCTGCGGAGATCCGCGGTACAGATGTCCACATCGGCCAGCTCGCCGCCGAGTCGAACCAGGACGACGTTCTCGCACACGAGAACATGCAGGCCCTCTACGAGAGCAGTGCCGTACAGATCATGCGTGCGATGAACTTCTACAGCTACAGCAACACGAACAACACGATCGACACCCTGTACTACTGCGGTGGTGCCGCGAACTATCCTACGCTTCTCACGACCATCGAGGAGACGATGAACCTCCCGATGCGCCCGCTCACCGACCTGATGCCGTACACCGAGCCAGGCCTCGAGGCCGCGCTTCTCCTGAGCCCGCAGAGCTACGGCGTCGCGCTCGATCCGGAGGCGAAGGTGCGCGCGCTCAGTGACGATGAAATCAGGGAGACATTGGCGAGACAGCAGGAGGTACCGGTTTGACGAACTTCAAAGAATTAGGAAAAGTGCAGATCGGCCGGAACAGCAGGTACCCGTCGAAGAAAACCATCAACCTCATGTACCGCGAGCACGACACGCAGGACCGCGTCTTCACGCTCGTCCTCTTCGCGCTGTTCATGATCTTCCTGTACTTCTTCTCCCGCTATGGCGTAGCCGCACAGCTCGCGCGCGCCGATGCTGCGGAGGCAAACTACAGCCGGATGGAGCAGAACCTCGAGAAGATGCAGGAGGCAAACAGCGAGTACGCGAATGTGCGCGCCGACTACTCCCACTATGGCAACGGCTATCTCAACGAGGAGGAGCGTTCCCGTCAGGACCGCGTCACCATGCTGAACGTCATCGACGAGCGTGTGCATGCGGCGGGCGGCATCCAGACCATCCGGATCCAGGACAATATCGCCGTGATCACCGTCGGTGTGACCGACGCCCAGCGTCTCCCGGATATCATCCTCTCGCTCGAGGACTCCGAGTACGTGAGCTATGTAACGGCCCAGACCGCTGCGACCGATGAGGATACGGATAAGCTGTCGCTCTCTGCGGATGGCACCCCGGATCAGCCGCTTTTCGTGACCGGTCAGCTGACGATCTACTTCCGCACGCCGGAGGAGGTCCGCGCAGCACTTGCGTCCGGTGAGGCCTCCGCGACCAGCGATCAGGCCCTCGATGCCGGCGAGTCCGGCTCTGCGATCGGTGAGAACGCATATATCCCGAGCATTCAGCACACGCGCCCGGACCAGATCGGCGAGACCGAGGCGATATCGAGCACGACCACCGCGTCGGCCAATGCAGGCGACCGGAACACGAGTGCGGAAGCCGCGCAGGCGAAGGCAGAGCGTGCCGCTGCGCAGCGTGCCGCCGAGGAAGCGGCGAAGCGCCAGGCTGCACAGGCCGCGCAGGCAGCACAGGCCGCCGCACCGCAGCAGACCGCAGCCGTGCCGCAGACCGTCGCCGTACAACAGCAGCCCGCCAACATTGACACACCGACGGAACACCCGTTTAGCGGCGGCAGCATCACGATCCAGGGCGGAAGCCCGTTAGGCTGAGGGAGGACAGAATGTTAAACAGAGCTTTTACGAAACGTGAGAAAGTCCTTCTTCTCGTACTGGTGATGATCCTGCTGGGGCTCGTGTACTACCGCTTTGTGCGGCTTCCGGTACGGGAACGCATCGCGGCGGCGGACACGACGGTGCTCGAGCAGCAGATGGAGATGGAACAGCAGAAATCCGAAATCATCAAGCAGATGCAGGAGGATATCGAAAACGGACAGAAGGAAGTGAACGGCATCGTCGCTTCCTATGATAATCTGAAGACGGAGTCAGCCGCACTCAATACGATCTTCGCGCAGGCGACGAGCTTCAATTTCAGCTTCGAGCAGCCGGTGGCGACCGATGACGCCGTACGCCGGACGATCAATATCAGCTTCACTGCGACGAACTATCAGATCGCGCGCCGGATCATCCAGCAGGTGCATGACTGTGCCTACCGCTGCCTCATCACGGACATCAGCGTCAGCGCCGATTCCGATAAGATGCAGCAGTATGCAAACCTCGAGAACTCGACGATCAGCGGCAGCATGAGCGTCACCTTCTACGAGACCCTGAACGGTGCGACCACTACGAACGGCCTCACTACGAGTGACGGCAGCGCGGTGCAGAGCAGCTCTGTCGGCCTCGGTAATTCCTCGCTCGACCTCGCACAGAGCAGCCTCGAGACTATGGCCGAGTCCCTTGCTGGGGATGCCGCAGATAAGATCGCCGCAGGCGCAGGCTTCTAAGAGCTGCTCAGGTGTTCGATGACGGTCGGTGGACAGAAGTCGCCGGGCGGGAGAAGAGAAGGATGCGTGCACATCGAAGAAGTGAACAGAAGAACTTTACAGAAAGGAGAGCAGCGATGAATGCAGTGCAGCGGAAATTACATGATCGAAGCGGCGCAACCCTCACCGTTGCGCTCCTTTTCTTTATCATGTGCGCAGCCGCCGGCTCCGTCATCCTCGCCGCGGCGACGACCAGCACCGGACGACTCGCGGAGCTGCAGGCAAGCGACCAGAACTACTACGCGGTGGTGTCCGCAGCGAAGCTGCTCAGGGATGAAATCGACGGTCAGACGATCGGTGTGAAGCAGACGGAGACGAAGACCACGACCGTCACGACATCGACAGATAATGGTGGTACGCCAGACGATACGTCGGATGACACGATCGTCGAAGAAACGACAGTCACGTATACCTATTCAGCGCCGGGATTTGTCTATGGAACCGAAAATAGTCATACCGGTGAACTGGAATTTATAGATGCGAGAGAGGAAGATAAGGTATATCTTCTCGATGCATTGACCTGTACTTCGAAAAATGAAGCGGGGGCAGCGCAGAAGCGAAGCGGTTCTCTCACAAATGTTTATAAAACGCAGAACATTTCCGAGAGCTATATCTCGAAGGAAGAACTGAGTGATTCAGGTAAGGAGTACCCGGATTCGCAGGAGGTCTTCGTATCGCCATTGATGAATGGAACCGATCGTGTGTATACCGACAGCTTCACCATGACGGCATCGCTGAAGGGATTTACTCTTGAAGGTAGTGCTGCCAGCACCCTTCCGGTCGATGTCCGTATCGTCATGAACGGACAGGGAAATATCAAGGCCTATATCAAGAACCACCTGGATGCCAGTGCGAAAAATCAGGGCAATGAATATCGCCTGATGCTGACACTGGATGCGAAGGAAGGTGCGGTACAGGCAGACAGATCGAGTGGAACATCCGAAGATGGAAGTGGAAGCCCGAGCACAACAAAAGATGGGGATACAACGACAACCACGGAAAGCACTTCTGTAACCCGTCACAGCTATGTCACCTGGGGAAACCCGCAGATCACGAAGGATACGAGTAAAGATGTCTGGTAAGTTGAAGAACAAACTGAAAAGTAAAAAGGGTGAAACCATCACGGAAACCCTGGTCTCAGTGCTAATCGCGGCCGCTGCGATGATTCTCTTTGCCAGCATGATCACCTCGTCTCAGCGCATATTGCAGAAGAGTGAGCGTATCATGGACGCGTACTATGCCGGCGAAGCGGAGATGGAAGCGGCGATGGCGGCCGGTGCTACGACAGGTAGAACTGACAACAAGGTAACCATCAAGCCGGCAAATGGTGAACTGTCTTATGGTATCAGCTATAAGCACGCAAATGGACAGATCTATGTTGATTATGCCACAAATCAGCCGCAGAACACTGGTACCAGCACGAGTGGCATCGAGCGTTTCGCAATCGCAGAGTACAAATCACAGAACTGATGGAAGTGGATGGAGCAGAACAGATGAAGCAGAAACTCCTTCATAAACTGAATAAGCGGCAGGGCTTTTCGCTCACAGAGATGCTCGCCACGGTGCTCATCATGGGCTTCGTCGGCATCATCATCACGACCGGCGCTGCGACCGTACAGCGGGTGTACCGTAAAGTCGTCGCACATGCAAACGCGCAGACAGCATTGACCACCACCATCACCCTGATGAAGGATCAGCTCGCGTTCGCGGACCCGGAGAGTATAGGAAATGATTCCGGGACAGGAGCAAATTTCGAAAACAGTCAGACGATCGTTTTTCAGAACCTGAACAGCGGCGAACAGACGATCACGCTGAAGCCGGGCACCGCATCGGGCACAGCAACCATCGACCCGAACGCGGCAGCCGGTGGTACGAATGGAACGACCGACGTTGTGAATGGTGCGACCGGGGGCGCGGCAGATGCCGGCACGACTGGTGGAGGCAATGGCACGACCGGAGGCGGTACAGCAAACCGGGGCTTTACATTGACCTATTCTGCAGCAGGTACAGGGACCGGAACGAACACGACCCTGCCGCTCCTCAGCGACAGCGCCATCACCAGTGACCTCTGCGTATGCTTTGACACGGATGCCGACAGCGGTTTTTCCTGGGATCCTGCAACGAAGGTCATCACCGTGACAAAGCTCGTCGCAAAGGACACACGCACCGACACCGTGCAGGCGCACGCCAGCTTCAAGGTGCTGCTCGTGAACGACAAATGATTATAAACGATCGATACGGGATGTCTGAATGAAATCAGGCATCCTTTTTCTATAGAAGTAAAGCCTCAGCGAAATCCATGTAAAATCTCGCATTTCGGCTTCTTTTGATTGTAATTAGAGGAAAATAACTTAAAATATAGTAGAAAACGTATGCGACCGCATCGCTGCGATGCGTTCAGTATAGAACATGAATGGAACAGACTTCAATGACAAATGCAATAAAGAAAAGACTCGACAGAAAAGGCTTCACGCTGGCGGAGGTGCTGGTCACCGTCGCCATCATCCTCATCCTCGCGGGTGTGACCTTCGTTTCGGTGGTGCAGTACCAGAAGAATCTCCGCCTGATGGAGATGGACGGCACCGCGAAAGAAATCTTCATCGCCGCGCAGAATCACCTAAGCGTCGCCCAGGCTTCCGGGGACCTCGACCGCCTCGCGGAAAAAGCGAAGAGTGCGGGCGGTACGACGATCGGCACGAAGCTGGATGCTGGCGCTGTCTCTGCCTATGCGGGCAATGACGACGGTGAATACTATTCTGTGATTCATAATGTAGCGAGCGGTAGCGAGAGCTACATACCAACGGAAGGTAAGCAGATCCTCCAGATGATGCTGCCGTTCGGCGCGCTCGATGAAACCGTCGCGACCAGTGGAAACTACGCCATCGTCTATGAGATGAAATCCGCTTCCGTCGTCGCTGTCCTCTATTCCGGCGCGGGCAATGCCTCCTTCGGCAATGCCGCGGTGATCAATTTCAGTGATGACGACGTTTCGAAAATCAATGAGATCTACAATGATAAATCGAAGCGCAAGAACTATCAGAAGGACGATGTCACCGCCATCGTCGGTTGCTACACCGGCATCGCAGGCAGTGCGGCCATCCCGACCGAAACACTCGAAGCCCCGAAGCTGGAAGTGAAAAACGAGAATAAGCTGCATGTACTCGTGCGTGAAGCGAATAATACAGATAATATCACACTGGTCATCACTGGTGAGCAGAGCGGAACGACTGCAAGAAGACTTCTGGATCGGAATACTGGCGACGGATATACGAAAACGAGCGGAACGTTTGATGTAACGCTGGATGATATCACAGGTATTGACGGAGCATATCGTTTCTGTCAGCTTATTACAGGTGGACGGTTTAAGCCGGATGTAGACGGAAGCAACTTTATCCCGGGTGAAAATATCATTATCAGCGCAATCGTAAGCTCTTCAACGGCGCTTGCTACACCGAAGGAATCCGCGAAGTATACCGTCAGCAGCCTGTTTGACGATGTGAACGAGACGAAGGATTCTGCCGGAAATACGACGGTTTATATCAAAAATCTGCGTCATCTCGAGAACCTCGGTGCCAATGTCTCGGGCTTTACCGCTGCGCTCAGAAAAGATGCGATGAGTGGCAACGCTAAGGTGGTGAACATCACCGCAGTGCAGAAAAACGATATTACGATGCTTCCATCGGATGGCTTGAACGGAGCTGACGCTTCTGGAAATATCACGATTTTTGGTTCTGGAACATTTTTCGGTAGGTATATTGCTGCAAATGTAAATTACCCACTAAGCTATGATGGTGGCAGTCATGAAATCTATGGCCTTTCCATCGCGCCTTATAGTGGCGGAAGTGGTACAGAGCCGAATGCAGGTATCTTCGGAAGTGTTACGAATGAACTGTCGGTAAAGAATCTGATATTACGAAATGACATAATTCCGGAGAATGCTTCTGCAACCAATGCCGGCATGCTTCTCGGCAAGACGAGCGCAGATCTGACGGTGGATGGCGTTCTCGCATACTATCATGAGACAGAGTATAACGAAGCAAATGATTCTGCGGTAGAAGTACAGGCAAATCAGGTGGCCGGAGGTCTCATCGGTCTCGTGGCAGGTGGAAAACTCGATGTCAGGAACTCGGCAGCCGCCGTGTATGTGAAGGGCGGAAGTGCTGCCGGTGGATTCATCGGAAGTGTGGATGGTGCAGTGGCTGACTCCACCATCGTGCAGAGCTATGCCGGCGGCCATACGAAGAACGGCGTATACGATACCGAAATAGAAAATAAAGTGCCGAAAAATCAAGGCGCAGGAAGATATAATGTACAGTCGAGCGGCAATGCCGGTGGCTTTATTGGCGTGACCACAGATAAGGTCAGCATGAATGCGGTGTACTCCACGGCGTCGGCGTATTCCACAGATGTCAACAAGTCCGGTTCGTTCTCAGGCAATACGGAAACAAATTTCGGAACCGCAAAGAATTATTATGCGATCGGACCACACAACGGCACCGATGCATCTGCAGATGATACTGCAAAAGCAGAAATCAAGACAGGACAGGTGCGCCGTCAGGCCACACCGTATGATCGGAAGCTTCTCAAAGATGACGCCTCAGTGACTGCCATGGAGAAGATGACATATCCGCTGTGCACCATCAGCCACATGTGCAGCGATACAAATCTGCCGTGGTTTATTAAGGAGCACGTTGGCGATTGGGTAGTACATAAGGAAAGCGGAAAGACTGGATTTGAAATTGAGAATGGGAACCGCCTGACAGTACGTATTCATACCGGACTTGCAACCATTACTCAGCCACTGCTCTATAAGATTAAGGTACATGGTGAAAGCAGTAATCAGGATATCTTTTTTAATCTTGAGGTAAAGTCTGATAATACGGTGACCGTTAAGAGAGAAAATTCAGATGGGAACCTTGTGGATATTTCTGAAATAGCAGAGTGTATAACGTTAGATGGAACACAGGCTGTTCAATTCTATTTAGACGACATTACCAGAAAAAATGGCCATTTCTATACTGTGTGTGCAGAATTATTATGCCCAGGTGAAGACATAACTGTAAATGTTGCTTCTGCTGAAAAGTCAGTGGTCAATAATTCTGTTATATATAAAGCTGACTTTAAGAATGAAAATCAGTTACGTACAAATAGTTTATTTGGATATTTAGAAAAGTCGGAAAAGGGAGTGACAGACGAGCATAATTCACAGAAGATAAAAGCTGTTAAGACATATTATCCGACCGCTGGGAATGAAAATGGTTTAGGGCTGATACCAGTGAGAGATGAGAATGGAAATGAGTCATATTACGTTCAAATTGATAATTCACGACACCTGGAGAATCTATCTTCTCCAGTAGGATATTACTGGAAGCAGGATATTGGACAGAAAATAACTGGTGCTGTTCAGACGGATAATATTTACTGGACAGGATGGGATAAGAACAACACTAAAGATACTTTTACAGAAGGATTTATCGAAGAATTAGGACAAAATAATCGTGTAAATGTATATAATGATAAAGGTGAAAATAAACTTTCCACAGATAATCATTTTAGCCCGATTTCATTCAAAGAAAGTTTGAAAATGTATGACGGCGCTGATTATAAAATCAGCGGAGTGAATGCCGTTGAACAGAACGGGTATGCTGCATTATTTACTCAGATAGTTTCGGCTATGACTGTCAAAAACTTGGTTCTTGAAAATACTTCGTTTGAATCAGAAAGTCGGTATGCAGCAGGTCTTATTGCATATGCAGGTGCAGCTGTTCATATCGATAAAGTGAAATTCACGGGGAGTCTCAATGTTAAAGGACGTCAAGAAGCGGCTGGATTCGTAGGTAGAGCAGAAAATAGCATAACGGTTACGGATTCTTGCATTGAGGGCGGATGCATCAGCTCAACGAATGGAGATGCAGCAGGGCTTATTTCTTATGCGGGTCAATCCGCTACGATTGACAAAGTCAATTGTACTGACGGTCTAATTATTAATGGAAAAAACAAAGCGGCTGGCTTTGTGGCTGATGCTAGAAATGGCATAACGATAACTGATTCGTATATTGAGAAAGGAACTATAAACTCTTCAGATTCAAATGCTGGCGGCTTGATTGGGAACACTTCTGCTGACTCGACTTTATCAAATATCACCTTTGGTAATAAGGACTCAACTAAAGAAGATTTAAATAGCGAATTTCATGTACAAAGTAACGGGAAGACAGAGGAAAATGCATCTGCCGGCGGTTTAATTGCGCGTGCGGCCGGTGTTCCGACCATAAATAATGTTCATTTTAATCTAAAGCTTACAGTGGAAAATACCAACAATGCTATAACCAATGCGGAGAAGGATGCGGTTGGCGGATTGATCGGATGTGCCAGCGCAAAGGTGTACATAGAGAAATCTGGCATTAAAAATGGGAACATAACATCAACTAGAACTCGAGCCGGTGGACTCATTGGTTTTGCACAAAACGACGTAAGTATAGCGGAGTCGGAAATCACGGATGGCGTTGTTACTTCAGAAAGCGACAGGGCAGGAGGACTTGTGGCACACACAACTGGCAATACAGCAATTGATGGAGTTTATTGTAATACCCTGATGGTAACAGGAAAATCTACGACCGGAGGTTTTCTTGGATTTTCGCCGAATACCGTTGTTATAAAAAACGCAGAAGTTAATAATTGCACTGTCTTATCTACACATGGACAAGCCGGTGGACTCATTGCGCTGGGAGACAATGTGAACATTTCAAATGTCAATATTAAAGGTACGGTATCTGTAACAGCTAAGCAGGCTGCTGGAGGATTTTGCGGATATAATGCGCAACAGCTTTCTATTGCAAAGTCAAGTATTCATTCTGCAGTGGTGAATTCTGCGGCTACATATTCTGGAGGATTCTTCGGCTATACAGGTGGGAATACAACGATTAATGACACTGATTTGCTTTCTGATTCACTGATCACATCGGAAAATAGCGATGCTGGTGGAGTGATCGGACACGCGAAGAGCGATGTTAATATCACGAATACAACGATTAGAGGATTGAATACAGAGATTATTGCGAAGACGGGTAATGCCGGTGGCTTAATTGGAGGATTTGAGAACGGCAAATTAACGATTAATAATTCGGCAGTATCGGTATTTGTGAATTCTGAGAATGGCAATGCTGGTGGTCTGATTGGTAATATGAACGGTGCTGCAAAGGATTCGAAAATCAATAATTCTTTCTATGGCGGACGAACGGTGAAAGGTGCATATGGTACCAGCATAGTTTACAAAGGCACTGTTTATGAACATAGTTATGCAGCTAATATAATCGCTAAAAACTCGGCAGGTGGTTTGATCGGTTCTATTGTTGATGGTAGGAATCTAACTTTAATCAGAAACTTTAGCACTGGCTCTGTGCAGGCTGAAGCTGGTTCAATCGGTGGCTTTATAGGATATATTGGAACGGCTGAGAACATGAACATTCAAGAATGCTATTCAATAGGAGCCGTTACTGCAATTGGAGATAATCCAAGTAGGTCAGTCGGTGGATTTATCGGAAAAACATCAGATGGAGTACCAGCTTTTAATTCGGCCTACTATTTGAACTGGTTCAATAGCCCTATGCTGAAAGCCATAGGAAATGATACGCTTGGAAAATATAATTCAATAGCCATAGACAATGAAGAGGCTATTCTTGGAAAGACAGAATCACAGAATTTAACATCTGAAGAGAATACGCATTTCTATGATGAAACTTTGGCGGGACATCATTACCCATATAAAAACTGGACGAATGATACGTCGAATATTACATATTATGGTGATTGGCCTCTTCAAAAGAATTTAATAGGAGAATTTGTATATTTCCATGCAATAAGCGGCGTGTATAAGAATGGAGGATACTTTAGGATCGCTGGGGATGAAACGGAATTCGATGGATATTTAACCCCTTATAACACTAATCTTCAAAAGTCAGGTTTTGGAATATTTAGTGATACACTGTTTTTAGATGATGATGTTTATAATAAAATTAAAAACAGATTTAAGTGGTCGCAGTATTCTAGCGGTCCTTTTGATGGAGAATGCAAGTTTGAGGGGAAAAATGCAACAAAATATTCAGTAGTTCATTATCAAGGAAAAGAGTATTATTTTTACAGATGTACATCTGACGCATTAGAGGAAGTTGAAAATGGAACTCTTTATGTGAACGATACAGAAAAGAATTTATACTATAAAATCACTTTAAATGATGGTAATGCAACATTTGAACCGTATATTCTTCCTGCAGGCTAAGAGTTCGTAATGGATTTTGACTTTGAAGGATAACTGGAGGCGAGTGTAATAAATATTCCTTGAGATAGAGTAAAGAACTATCTTATAACTTTTATGGAGACATCTATGGACACAACAAATTTCCCTTTATTTTCCCAGGTGAAGGCCGATCACGATGTGACGACCTACATCGGGGAGCAGAATAAGTCGATGAAAGCGCTGCATTTCACGGAGCACAGCTTCGCGCATGTGGGCGTGGTATGTGAGCGGACGGCGTATATCCTGGAGAAGCTGGGCTTCGATGAGCATACGGTGGATCTGGCGCTGACTGCGGCGTGGATGCATGACCTCGGAAATATCGTCAACCGGGTGGATCACTCGCAGTCCGGTGCGCTGATGGCGTTTAACATCCTGAACCGCATGAACGTAGCGGCCGAAGACATTGCCCCGATCATCTGTGCGATCGGCAACCACGATGAGGGTAACGGACAGCCCGTGAGCGCCATCGCGGCGGCGCTGATCCTGGCGGATAAGTCGGATGTGCGGCGGAGCCGAGTGCAGGAGCCGGACGAGCATAAGTTCGATATCCATGACCGGGTGAACTACTCGGTGACGGACTCGAAGCTGAAGATCAACAAGGAGCAGAGTGCGATCAAGCTGAAGCTGAGCATCGACACGCACTATGGCGAGATCGGCGAGTACTTCGAGATTTTCATGGAGCGGATGCTGCTGTGTAAGAAGGCGGCGAATTTCCTCGGGATGGATTTCCATCTCATCATTAACGAACAGACGCTGCTGTGAGAGATGGCCTGCGTCGGGAGGAGTAGAAAATGGCAAAGTATGTTTATCCGGCAATTTTTACCAAAGAGGAGGATGGTTTATATTCTGTAGAATTTCCTGATATCAAAGGCTGCGTGACTTGTGGCGACAATTTAGCAGATGCCATCTATATGGCGCAGGATGTACTGGCATTCACGCTTTATGATTACGAGCGTGACAACAAAGAAGTGCCGCAAGCCTCTGACATCGAAGATCTGAAAGTTCCGAAGGGATCATTTGCAAATGATATTCTGTGCGATACACTGCTTTATCAAAAAAGAAATAGTAATAAAGCTGTGAAAAAGACATTATCGATTCCTGAGTGGTTAAATGAACTGGCGATGAATGCAGAGGTGAATTTTTCTCAGGTCCTCCAGGATGCATTAAAGGTAAAATTAAATATCGAATAATTCAGGTGGATTTTATGGAAAATAGATTAAAACTTCCGGTGGGAATCGAAAACTTTGAAGAGATTCGAAGAAACCAGTATTACTATATCGATAAAACGAAACTGATTGAGCAGCTGTTTGACAGTCTCGGCAAGGTGAGTTTGTTCACGCGTCCGCGTCGCTTTGGTAAGACCCTGAATATGAGTATGCTGAAGAGCTTTTTCGAAATTGGCACGGATCCGTCCCTGTTTGATGGTCTCTATATTTCGAAAAATCAGGATCTGTGTAAACAGCATCTGGGGCAGTACCCGGTTGTTTTCCTGTCTTTAAAGGGCGTGGAGGGTTTGAGTTTTTCGGAAGCCAGACGGAGATGCATTCAGTTGATCAAAAGAGAAGCAGAGCGATTCTATGTGTTGAAGGACAGCCAGCGCCTGCTCGATATTGATAAAAAAAGGTACCGTGAGCTTCTTGAAATGAAGGACCAGCCTGAAGAGGTAGAGATCATCATGTCCTCCATCAAAACATTGTCTGATCTCCTGTATAAGCATTACGGTAAAAAGGCGGTCATTCTCATCGATGAGTACGATGTACCGCTCGATAAGGCATTTCAATATGGCTATTACAGAGAAATGGTTCACTTTATACGTGGACTGTTAGGCGAAGTCTTAAAAACGAATGACTCGCTTGCGTTCGCGGTCCTGACAGGTTGCCTCCGTGTTTCGAAGGAAAGTATTTTTACCGGTCTCAACAACTTTAAAATTCTATCGATCACCGATACACGCTTCGATGAACAATTTGGATTTACAGATACGGAGGTGCGGACGTTACTTTCTGATTATCAGATGGAAGATCGTTTTGCAGAAGTGAAGGAGTGGTACGACGGCTATCACTTCGGAAATGCAGATGTTTACTGTCCGTGGGATGTTGTAAACTTTGTGGACCGCGCGAAGGATGATCGAGAGGCAAGGCCGGAAGCGTACTGGATCAATACGAGCGGAAACGACCTCGTGAAGCGCTTTATCGATAAAGCGAATAAAACAACGAAGAGTGAGATCGAACGTCTGATCAACGGGGAAGCCATCGAAAAGGAACTTCGTCTGGAACTCACGTATGAAGAGATCGATCAGAGCATCGAGAATCTTTGGAGCGTACTTTTTACGACTGGGTATTTGACACAGAGTGGAAGGAATGAAAACGGAGCTTATCGGCTGATTATTCCAAACCACGAAGTACGTGAAGTCTTTCGTCTTCAGATTAACGAGTGGTTTAAAAAGTCGATCTTCAGTAACACGGAGCGTCTCGCCTCATTCTGGAAGGCTTTTGAAGAAGGTGATACCGAAGGTGTCGAGCAGTACCTGAACCGGATACTCAGTAATTCCATCAGTGTTTTCGATACGAAAGCAAGAAAGGAAGAAAAGGAAAGCTCCTACCATAACCTTCTCGTCGGGATCCTTACCGGAAATGCAGACTGGCTTGTGAAGTCAAACGTCGAAGCCGGAGAAGGATTTGCAGATATCATCATAGAAACGGATGATCCGGATGCGGGGATCGTCGTGGAACTAAAGTATACGAAGAACTTTGACGAGTTGAAGGCGGCGTCTCAGAAGGCCCTTGAGCAGATTCGGGACCGTCGTTATCAGGAGTATCTTCTGAACGATGATCGGAAGAACATCCGGCTGTATGGCATTGCCTTCTGTAAGAAACGGTGCTGTGCAATCAGTGAAAAACTGTGAGATGCTGAGACGAAAGAAAGGGGACGGACTCCCTCTATAGTTATGAAGCCGGGGTGATGTTCACTCCGGTTTTTTGATACCGAAAATATGAAAACGGGGAGAACTGCGGTTGCAAAAACGGGGCACTATGTGGCGATATTTTTGCGAAAAACAGGGCAAACGAGGAGGGCTACTGTTGTAAAAACGGGGCAGTTTTTATATGATGAGGACAGAGCTGAACTGGTAAAGAGAAAGGATTTGACATGAATCAGAGTGATCAGCGGAATATTTCCATGATGATGGATCTCTATGAGATGACGATGGCGAACGGTTATTTCCAGGATCCGGGGGCGGAGGACCTGGTGACCTTCGACGTGTTCTACCGGAAGAATCCGGATGGTGCGGGCTTCGCGATCTTCGCGGGGCTTGAGCAGGTGCTGGACTACCTCGAGGGGATGCACTTCGATGATGCGGATATCGATTACCTGCGCTCGCTTCATATTTATGCGGAGGATTTCCTCACGTGGCTGCGGAATTTCCGCTTCCGTGGCACCGTGCGGGCGCTGCCGGAGGGCAGCATCATGTATCCGAACGAGCCGATCCTCACAGTGGAGGCGCCGCTCATCGACGCGCAGCTGGTGGAGACAGCGATTCTCGCGCAGGTGAATCACCAGTCCCTCATCGCGACGAAGACGAATCGCATCGTTCGTTCGGCAGAGGGCCGGCTGGTGGCGGACTTCGGCGCGCGTCGGGCGCATAATGTAGACGCCGCGGTGTATGGTGCCCGGGCCGCCTACATTGGCGGTGCCGCAAGTACGGCGACGATGCTGGCCGGGGAGATGTTCGGCATCCCGGTGAGCGGGACGATGGCGCACAGCTGGGTGATGTACCACGATGACGAGTACACGTCATTTAAGCGCTTCGCGGAGATCTACCCGGATAATTCGGTGCTGCTTGTCGACACCTACGATGTGCTGGCGTCCGGTGTGCCGAATGCGATCCGTGTGGCGAAGGAGGTGCTGATACCGATGGGCAAGCGCCTGAAGGGCATCCGGCTCGACTCCGGCGACCTCGCGTACCTGTCGAAGAAGGCGCGGAAGATGCTGGACGCGGCGGGGCTCGAGGACTGTATCATCGTGGCGTCGAACAGTCTCGATGAGTTTACGATCCACTCGCTGCTCGAGCAGGGCGCGCGCATCGATTCCTTCGGCGTCGGCGAGCGGCTGATCACGGCGAAGAGTGATCCGGTGTTCGGCGCGGTGTATAAGCTGGTGGCGGTGAATAAGGATAAGGTCTGCTTCCCGAAGATCAAGGTGTCCGAGACATTCGAGAAAATAACGAATCCGGGACAGAAGCGCGTATGGCGTGTGTATAATCCGGACGGCTTCGCGGTCGCGGACCTGATCACGATGGCGGACGAGGTGCCGGATCCGTCGCAGCCGATCCCGTATGTGGATCCGGAGAAGCCGTGGAAGTCGATGGCCTTCACGGACTGCACGGTGCGCGAGCTGCAGGAGACTGTCATGGTCGACGGACGGCGGACGAAGCCGTCGCCATCCATCGAGCAGGTGCGGAGCTACGTGAAGCAGCAGCTCGAGCGGGAGATCTGGCCGGAGGAGCAGCGACTCGAGAATCCGCACACGCACTACCTCGACATGAGCCCGGCATACTACCAGATGAAGATGGAGCTGCTGAAGGCCGCACAGGCGACGAAAATTTAATCAAAATTTAATGGGGTCTGACCCCATTAAGAAATCATTACGAAAGTTTTAAGGCGATCGTAAGGGGGTCAGACCCCATAAAGTTCAGGGCCGGCGGAAACGTCGGTCCTCATTTTTTTCTTGACATGTGCTGCTTCGTCTTATATCATCTCACTGTGGCACTTTACCGTGCTACCGCGCTAAAGCCAAACGGACAGGATTCGTTACTGCTCAGATGCAGTGAAGCCTGCCGAGTCACGACGAAACAGTAACGAGGATTCCCTGGAGAAGAGCTCATATCATTAATTGTTATATCGGGATTTTTAGCCATGTTGTATACTTATAGGAAACCATCGGGAGGTTCGAGATGTCCAGATTTTTCAACAGTGCATATCGTACGCTGACGCCGTACACGCCGGGCGAGCAGCCACAGGATAAGAAGTACATCAAGTTAAACACGAACGAGTCGCCGTTTCCGCCGGCACCGGGGGTGATCGCGGCGGTCAATGCTTCCGAGGCGATGGACCTCCGGCTCTACTCGGACCCGGAGCTGAAACCTCTGAAGGCCCAGCTGGCTGAAAGCTTTCAGGTGGATGTGTCTGATGTATTCGTTGGCAACGGCTCGGATGAGTGCCTGAACTACGCGTTCATGGCCTTCGGCGAGGACGGCTTCGCGTTTCCGGACATCACTTACAGCTTCTATAAGGTGATCGCGCAGCTGAATCAGGTGGCGACCGAGCTGAAGCCGCTGCGGGCGGACTTCACGATCAAGCTCGCGGATTATCTCGGGCCGGCGACGGCGGACGGGGGTCATGTAGGCATCGGGAAAAACATCGTGATCCCGAACCCGAATGCACCGACCGGGATTCCGATTTCGCTCGACGCGATCGCACGGCTCTGTGAGGCGAATGCGGACCACGTCGTGATGATCGATGAGGCTTATGTGGATTTCGCGGACCAGGCGATCAGTGCGGTACCCCTCACGAAGAAATATAAGAATCTGCTCGTGACGCAGACCTTCTCGAAGTCCCGCAGTATGGCGGGCGCACGGGTCGGCTTCGCGATCGGCGATGCGGCGCTGATTCAGGACATAGAGACGCTCAGGAACTCGAACAACCCGTACAACGTGAACCGCATCTCGATGAAGTGTGCGGTGGAGGCGCTTCGGGATACGGCATACTTCGAGACGAACTGCGCGAAGATCCGCGCGAATCGTGCATGGACCAGGACGGAGCTCGAGAAGCTCGACTTCCATGTGCTGGAGAGCCAGACGAATTTCATCTTCGCGGAAAGCCCGGCGATCTCCGGTAAGGAGCTCTACCTCCGCCTGAAGGACAACGGCGTGCTGGTGCGCCACTTCGATGACCCGAAGATCACGAACTTCAACCGCATCACCATCGGCTCCGAGGAGGAGATGGCGCAGTTCATCGAGACCGTGCGGGACATTCTCGCGTTCTGAGTTTATAAAAATTTAATGGGGTCTGACCCTATGAAGAAAATTTAATGGGGTCAGACCCCATTAACGAAATTCTTAAGATGAGATTCAGGGAGTAATTATGAGAGTAGCAGAGATCAATCGGGTGACGAATGAGACGGATGTGCAGCTGTGGCTGGACCTCGATGGGGATGGTAAGGAGTCGGAGATCAAGACGGGGATCGGTCTCTTCGATCATATGATGACGCTGTTCAGCCGGCACTCGGGGATTCAGATGAATCTCACCTGCGAGGGGGATACCTGGGTCGACGATCATCATAGTGTGGAGGATATCGGTATCACGCTCGGGCAGGCGATGTCGGAGGCGCTCGGCGACCGGAAGGGGATTCGGCGCTATGCGAGTATGACGCTGCCGATGGATGAGGCGCTCATCCTCGTGGCGGTGGACATCAGCGGCCGTGGCGGCTTCTATGGTGAGATTCCGTTTAAGACGGAGAAGATCGGCAGCTTCGACACGGAGCTCGTGGTGGAGTTCTTCCAGGCCTTCGCGCTGAACGCCGGGATCACACTGCATATTCGGGAGCTTGCGGGCGAGAACAGCCATCACATCGCGGAGGGCTGCTTCAAGGGCCTCGCGCATGTGCTACGGGAGGCGGTCGAGATCGACACGCGCTTTGCAAACGATATTCCGAGCACGAAGGGCGTACTCGCGAGCCCGACCGGGGAGTGATGTGATCGAGGCGAAGTGATGGCTGCGCTGCATCGGATGACCGGGCGATGACTACGTCGCGGGCGAGGCATTGGCCACACGATACGACTGCACAGGAAACGCATGGGCGCGGTGCAGGAAGGATGAACATGATGACGGAACAGAAACTGAATGAGCTTTACGAGCGCTTCGGCTACCGGAAGTTCAAGATGACGAAATTTGAGCCTTATGATCTCTACGCGGACAACCGGGATTTCCTGAAGTCCAGCCAGCTGATCACCTTCACGGACCTCGATGGTTCGCTGCTTGCGCTGAAGCCGGATGTGACGCTCAGCATCATCAAGTCGAACCTCGGCGGCGAGGAAAAGGTCTACTATAACGAGACGGTCTACCGTCCGAAGGACAGTCACTACCGCGAGATCCTGCAGTCGGGCATCGAGTGCATCGGCCGGATCGACGCGTATTCGGAGGCCGAGGTGATCGCGCTCGCGGCGGAGTCGCTGAAGCTGATCGGGGAGCGCTTCGTGATCCGCGTGTCGGATGCGGCCTTCCTGCAGGAGATGTTCGCGACCATGGGGCTCAGCGACAGCACTGTGGCGGAGGCGCTTCGTCTCTTCTCGATGAAGAACACAGCGGGTTTCGATGCGCTGGTGCGCGAGGGGAAGCTCACGGAGGCCAGTGCGCGGACGCTGAAGTCGCTCGCGGATCTGTACCGGCCGTTCCGGGAGGGTGCCGCCGAGCTGCGCTCCTTTGCGATTTCCAATGCTTCCGCCCAGATGGCAGATCACCTCGCGAAGCTCTGTGATATCCTCGACGCCTTCGGTGTGCTCCGGTACGTTTATCTCGATTTCTCCCTGGTGAACTCCATGGACTATTACAACGGCCTGATCTTCCAGGGCGCGGTCGAGGAGATCCCGTTCACTGTGCTGTCGGGTGGACGCTATGATCGTCTCCCGGAGAAGATGGGCAAGAAGGTCGGCGCGATCGGCTTCGCCCTCGATCTCGATACCGTGGCGAACTACAGTACGCAGCGCCGGGACGCGGACGTCGATGTGCTCGTGCTGTATGCGGCGGGCGACGAAGCAACGCGGGTGGCCGCGGTCATGCGCACACTCAGTGCGCGGGGCCTCCGGGTGCGGAGCCTCCGGATAGAGGAGCAGGCACAGGTCGAGCATAAGATCACCGCGCGACAGACACTGAGCCTCAGCGACGCGGAAGCGCTGGCGACGCGCGAGGATACAGTTTCGGATGGCGCGGTCTTAGGCGCAGGACGTGATGCTGTGCCGGGAGTGGAAGGATCGACCATGCGGACCGGTGAAATGGGATACCACATCGGAGAAGGGAGCGGCTTAAAATGATCAATGTAGCACTGGCGAAGGGCCGCCTCGGGGACAAGACCTACTCGATGATGGCGAAGGCCGGCTTCGACTGTCCGGCGATCCTCGAGAAGAACCGGAAGCTTACCTTCGAGAATCCGGAGAAGGGCATCCGCTACTTCTGGGTGAAGCCGTCGGATGTCGAGATCTACGTCGAGCGTGGCGCGGCGGACATCGGCGTCTGCGGTGCGGACATCCTCCTCGAGTATGAGCCGGATGTGTACGAGCTGCTGGACCTCGGCTTCGGCAAGTGCCGCATGTGTGTGGCAGGCCCGAAGGATTTCTATGATAACGAGGAGCGGACGCTTCGGGTCGCGACGAAGTTTGCGCATGTGGCGAGTCGCTATTACGAGTCCATCGGCCGCGATATCGATATCATCCGGTTGAACGGCTCCATCGAGATCGCACCGATCCTGGGCTTGAGCGATGTTATCTTCGATATCGTCGAGACGGGCAACACACTTCGGGAGAACGACCTCGAGGTGCTGACGGAGGTCGTGCCGATCAGTGCGCGCCTCATCTGTAATAAGGTAAGCTACCAGTTCAAGCATGACGAGATTATGCGGCTCCGGGACGGCCTCGCGGAGATCGTCGCGAGTGGCGAGAAGGTAGAAGCCGTGAAGCTGGAGCATTAGGAGAAGAGACATGATTAAGATTTTCGAGATGGGAAAGATCAGAGACGAGGAGATTTTCGCGCGCTTCGAGCCGACCTCCAGCGTCGAGGACATCGTAAAGGGCATCATCGCACGCGTGCGTGCGGAGGGAGATGTAGCGCTGCGGGCGTACAGCGCGGAGTTTGATCACGTCGAGATCGAGGATTTCCTCGTCAGCACGGCGGAGATCGAGGCGGCGCTTGCGAAGGTGGAGCCGGGCTTCATCGCGGTGCTCGAGGAGGCGGCGGCCAATATCCGCGCCTTCCATAGTAAGCAGGTGCGGAACAGCTTCATCATGGCGGACAAGCCGGGCGTGATCCTCGGGCAGCGGGTGATCCCGCTCGAGAGGGTCGGTCTCTATGTGCCGGGCGGCACGGCGGCGTATCCGTCGACGGTGCTGATGGATGCGATTCCGGCGAAGATCGCGGGGGTCGAGGAGATCGTCATGGTGACCCCGCCGAACAAGGAGGGCTCGGTCAACCCGTACATCCTCGCGGCGGCGCATGTCGCCGGTGTGGGCCGGATCTTCAAGGTCGGCGGCGCGCAGGCGGTGGCGGCGCTCGCGTATGGCACGGCGTCGATTCCACGCGTCGATAAGATCGTGGGTCCGGGCAATGCCTTCGTCGCCGAGGCGAAGAAGCAGGTCTTCGGACAGGTCGGCATCGACATGATCGCCGGTCCGTCAGAGGTGCTGGTGCTCGCGGATGGGAAGTCGGATCCGCGCTTCGTGGCGGCGGATCTGCTGAGCCAGGCGGAGCACGATAAGAATGCGTCGGCGGTGCTCATCACGGATTCCATGGCGCTCGCCGAGGCGGTGCAGCAGGAGCTCGAGCTGCAGCTCGCACAGCTGAAGCGTCAGGAGATCGCGCGGGCGTCCATCGACCACAACGGAAAGATCATCGTCGCCCATGACCTCCGTGAGGGCATCGACGCGGCGAACCGCATCGCTCCGGAGCACATGGAGGTGTGCGTAGACCAGCCGTTTGACTACCTGCCGCTCATCAAGAACGCCGGCTCCGTCTTCCTCGGCCGCTACAACGCCGAGCCGACCGGTGACTACTTCGCCGGCCCGAATCACACCCTGCCGACCTCCGGTACAGCCCGCTTCTACAGCCCGCTCGGTGTCGACGACTTCGTGAAGAAGATGCAGTACAGCTACTACACGAAGGACGCCCTCGAGCAGGACTACGATAAGATCTCCATGTTCGCGAATAAGGAGGGGCTGACCGCCCACGCCCGCGCCGTGGATATAAGATTTGGCAAGGAAGATAGGGATTGAGGCAGGTTCTCCCCCAATCCTGCAGATTTTTCGCAAAACGGTACGAAATGGATGAGATGACATGATCCATAAAGAGATGTGTCAAAAGGGAAAACCAGTTTGAAAGGACGACTATGATAGCAATCATCGATTATGGCGTGGGAAATCTCTTCTCGCTTCAGAGCTCTCTTCGGGCGATCGGCGAGGAGGTGGTGGTGACGGCAGATCAGGACGTCATCCAGCAGGTGGATCATGTGATCCTGCCGGGGGTCGGTGCGTTCGGCGATGCCGTGCAGAAGCTGCGCGACGGCGGGCTCTTCGATTTCGTGAAGGCGCAGGCGGCGACGGGAAAGCCGTTCCTCGGGATCTGTCTCGGGATGCAGCTGCTGTTCGACCGCTCCCTCGAGTATGGGGAGCACGAGGGTCTCGGGCTGATCCCGGGTGAGGTGCGTCCGATCGAGGACATGATCCCGGCACATCTCGACATCCCGCACATGGGCTGGAATGCGCTGCACTTCATCGATCATCCAGAGACCGCCTGTGCATCCAAAGATAAACCGACGTCGTCGACGGACCCGGCTTCATCGGATGAGGGTACAGATAAGGTGCAGATTCCTGAGGATGCATCCGGTCGCTGCCTGCTATTCCGCGATCTCACGGAGGGCGACTGTGTGTATTTCGTGCACAGCTACGCGGCCTTCGACTGTGACGCGCATCTGACGGCGACGGCGGAGTACGGTGTGCCGCTGACCGCTGCGGTTCAGAAGGGCAATGTCTATGGCACGCAGTTCCACCCGGAGAAGAGCGGGGCTGTCGGGCTCAAGATCCTGAAGGCGTTTGCTGCACTGTAATGCGCGCGGGAAGTGTCTGATAGGTGACGGTGCCGATGGGCCGCGCGGAGTGAGGATGTAGCGACCGAAGCATTGGCAGAAGAAGGTGGAGGAACTATGCTGCTGTTTCCAGCGATTGATTTATATGACCATAAGGTGGTGCGGCTCCTGAAGGGCGACTACCAGAAAATGACGGTGTACAGCGAGGACCCGGTGGCGACGGCCCGGGGCATCGAGGCGGACGGCGGACGCTGGCTGCATCTCGTGGACCTCGAGGGCGCGAAGGACGGCACGACGCCGAACTTCGATGTGGTGGCGGCGATCTGCCATGAGACGAAGCTCCAGGTGGAGATCGGCGGCGGTATCCGCAGTCTCGAGATGATCGAGCGCTATCTGAATGCCGGTGTTGCGCGAGTCATCCTCGGCACGAAGGCCGTGACCGATGGGGATTTCCTGCGGGATGCAGTGCGGCGCTGGGGCGACCGGATCGCCGTGGGTGTCGATGCGAAGGATGGGAAGGTGGCCGTCAAGGGCTGGGTCGAAGTGCTCGATGTCGATATGTTCGACTTCCTGTGGAGGCTGCGGAGCATCGGTGTGAAGACCGCGATCGTCACGGACATCTCGAAGGATGGCGCGATGAAGGGCACGAACCTGCCGCTGTATGAGCGCCTGAGCCAGCTCGATGGCATCGACATCACCGCGTCCGGCGGCGTGTCGACGCTCGAGGACATCCGGGCGCTTCGTGATATGGGGCTCTATGGTGCGATCCTCGGAAAGGCGATGTATAGCGGTGCCATCAAGCTGAAGGATGCGCTGGCGGTCGCCCGAGGATGAAGTGTCGGGCAGCAGTGAAGATTCGGCAGGCGACAGCGGGAAATCGGTGAAGCTCTGCTGACAGAACGCAGCGGATGGTGCCTGTGAGGGTGCATCGGCCGAAGGTAGATGATGAGGTAGAAGAGATGATCACGAAACGAATTATTCCGTGTCTGGATGTGCGCGACGGGCGCGTGGTGAAGGGCGTCAATTTCGAGGGACTGCGCGATGTGAGCAGCCCGGTGGAGCTCGGAAAATACTACAGCGATGCGGGCGCGGATGAGCTCGTGTTCTATGACATCACCGCGAGCTTCGAGGGGCGGAAGCTCTTCACGGACATCCTGACCGAGGTCGCGCGGCAGATTTTCATCCCGCTGACCGTCGGTGGCGGCATCAACACGGTCGATGATTTCGATCGCGTGCTGAAGTGCGGTGCCGATAAGGTGTCGGTGAATTCGGGCGCAATCAAGAATCCGGACCTCATCAATCAGGCGGCCGAGAAGTACGGCAATCAGTGCGTGGTGCTGTCGGTGGATGCGAAGCGCGTGGACGGAAGCTATCATGTGTTCCTGAACGGCGGTCGCATCGATACCGGCATGGATGCGCTCGAGTGGATCCGGGACGGCGTGAAGCGTGGTGCGGGTGAGGTCGTGCTGAACTCAATCGACACCGACGGGGTGAAGCAGGGCTTCGACCTCGAGATGCTCGCGGCGGTGAACCAGCTCGTGAAGGTGCCGGTCATCGCATCCGGCGGTGCCGGCTCCATCGAGGATTTCGTGAAGCTGTTCCACGAGATTCCGGACATCTCTGCCGGCCTCGCAGCCTCGATCTTCCACTTCGGCGAGGTGAAGATCGGAGACCTGAAGGCGAGACTCCAGGCGGAAGGCATCCCGGTCAGACGTTGATTCACAGTAAAGATGGGGGCACATTTTGAAGTGTACATTCAGAGTGTTGCTTCCATTTTTTACGTTCTATAGTACAATGTTGACAGCGTATCACAGATGAGGAGAGGACAGGAATGGCAGTCGAAACATTTGATATCGAGAAGGTGAAGTTTGACGAGAAGGGGCTGGTGCCGTGCATCGTACAGGATGTCGAGACGAAGCGCGTGCTGACGCTGGCGTACATGAACCGGGAGTCGCTTCGTATCACGCTGGAGAAGGGGCTCACCTGCTTCTGGTCCCGCTCGCGGCAGGAGCTCTGGCTGAAGGGCGCGACGAGCGGAAACTACCAGCACATCGTGACGATGGAAGCGGACTGTGACTGTGATGCGATCCTCGTGCAGGTCCGGAAGGATGGCCCGGCGTGCCACCGTGGAAATAACAGCTGCTTCGATGACTCGCTTTATAAGGAATGGAATGTGGGGAAATAACGATGGATTCAAAAGACGAGCGAATGGACATATATGACAGCGAGAAGCGCCGGACGGGGCGTGTCGTGCCGCGCAGCAGCTTCCTGCAGGCGGGCGAGTACATGCTCTATGTGCTGGCACTGATCGAGCGGCCGTCGGACGGGCGTTTTCTCATCACGCAGCGTGCGCGCACGAAGAAGTGGGCGGCGGGTGCCTGGGAGGTTTCCGGTGGCGGGGCGCTGGCAGGCGAGGACAGCTTCACGGCGGTGACGCGCGAGGTGCGCGAGGAGACCGGGCTCGATATTTCGGCTGTGCCAGAGGCGATGCGGACGCCGATCTACGGGTACCGCAACGAGGACCTGAAGCGCGGCGATAACTATTTCGTCGATATCTATCATGTGAAGCTGGAGTTCACGGATGCGGACGTGACGATCGAGCAGTCGGAGGCCATCGACTTCCGCATGGTGACGATGGACGAGATCCGCGCACTGCACGAGGCCGACGCGTTCCTGCACTATCAGCGGATTCAGGAAGCACTTGCGGCGGAGAAAAGTGCGCAGCAGGCATGATGCCTGGCTTTTGGCTGGACTGTGCCCATGGTCCAGACCGGGCAGCTTTATGTGTGTAGGCATGATGATTGATTTTGGCATGTGATGTGCCTACTGGACGAGCACCAGGAGGATGCGAGTTCAGACAGAAGACGAAGAGCTGTACATGGAAGAGTTTATCAAGGAAAAGAAAACAGTTTATAAAACGCGGGACCCGCTCGGGCAGTTGATCGAGGTCTGCGAGGGGCTCTACAACGAGGAGCGCATGCGGCTGCTGCTTGTCGATGGGGCGATGCAGTCGGCGCAGTACCTGGATCCGCTGCTTCAGGAGGAGCTCGCGTTCGAGTACATGCGCGAGTTCGAGTGGGCGTTCCGCCTGCATCCGGTGGCGCAGCGGGTACTGCTGATCGGGGGCGGCGGTTTCGCTTACCCTCGGTTTTTTCTGAAGAAGTATCCGGAGAAGTCGATCGATGTGGTGGAGCTCAGTCCGACGATCGTCGAGATCGCGCGGGATTATTTCGGTCTACGCGCGCTGGAGGCACAGTATCCGGAACGCCTCCGCGTCATCGTCGGCGACGGCCACCGATATCTGGAGAATACTATAATAAAATACGACGCCATCCTGAACGACGCGTATATCGGCTATAAGTCGAGTGCGTCCATGCAGGCGTCGGCGCAGCTGTTCCACCAGTGCCTCACGGATGGTGGCCTCTACGCCGCCAATATGGTGACGGCACTTCGTGGCCTCCACTCGATTCAGATGCGCCGCGAGCGGAAGAATTATCAGAAGGTGTTCGCGTACACCTTCCTCATGCAGTGCGACGACGAGATCAGTCCATTCGTGCCGCAGAACAACATCTTCTTCGCCTCGGATGCGGCGTTCGAGATGTGACAGGAGTTCTCATGGGAAACTTAAAAGCAAATTATCATACGCATACCACCTTCTGTGATGGCTCCGACGCGGCGGAGGCCGTGGTGCAGGAGGCACTTCGAAAGGGCTTCACCCATCTCGGCTTCAGCGGGCATATGGATCCGGGTGTCTCGATGGACTACGCGGCCTACGCGCAGGAAATCTGCCGTCTGCAGCTGGCGTACCGCGACCGAATCGATATCCTCCGAGGTGCGGAGCTGGACAATGTCTACGACCCGTCCTGTGTGGCCGGTGCGGAATACACCATCGGCTCGACGCATTTCGTGCCGGTGCCGGGCTCGTCTGTGTGGTCGACACCAGCCGCTTTCGGCACGCACCGTGAGGGCTCCGAAAACTGGGATCTGATCGGCGTGGATGGAGACATCGGCCTCTTACATGACCAGTGTAAGCAGTACTATGACGGCGACTTCTACGCGCTGTCGGCGGACTACTACCGCTTCGAGGCGCTGGTGGCGACGCGGCTGCACCCGACGTTTATCGGGCACTTCGACCTGATCACGCGCTTCAATGATCTTTCACGTGCGGATGGTGGCCACTTCCTCGATGAGACGAGTGAGCGCTACCTCCTCCCGGCGCGGCGGGCCATGGAGGCACTCGTGCCATACGGGCTGCCGTTTGAAATCAACTGCGGCGCAGTGAACCGCGGGCGGAAGAAGGAGCTGTATCCGCGACCGGAGCTGCTCCGGCATCTCCATGCGCTCGGTGGTGAGATCGTGATCTCCGCGGATGCGCACCAGAAGGAGCTGCTCGACGGCGGCTTCGAGGAGGCGATGGAGGTCGCACGCTGGGCTGGGTTCACGCACACGAATCTCCTCGTGCGTGCGACGGGAGCCGATGATGCTTCTCGACCTGCGAAGAATACGAAGCCGGATGCGGGAGGAACACTGTACTGGCAGACGACAGCATTTTGTCTAAAATTCATTTAGTTTCCGCTTGATATATTTATATCAAGGATGTAGACTTGTATACAACTCAACAAGATGAATAACTTTGATAGGGTAAAAGTTGATTCAAGGAGGATGTTACATGGAACTGGTGAATCGGACAATCGCAGACTGTCTGAGAACGATGGCGGAGAAGTATCCAGATCATATTGCACTCGAGCAGGCAGAATGGACCTGTACGTTTCGTGAACTCAATGAAATTACAGATGCTTATGCCGGACGCTTGATGAATCAGTATGGTGTGAAAAAGGGACAGCACATCGGTATCTGGAGTGTGAATACACCTAGCTTCGTATTCACGGCGCTTGCACTTGCAAAAATCGGTGCGGTGGTATGCACATATAATACCTATTATCGTGTAGAAGAGATGAGCAGTATTCTTTACCAGTCCGATGTTGAACTCCTGTTTTATGGTGGTGGCTGTAAGGATACAGTATATGATGACCTGATCCCGGACATAAAGCGCCGTACACCGTCAGTGAAACATTTTTATCATATTGACGAAAAGGAAGGCGGCATCTGGATGTCGCTCGATAGTTTTTCGGAGAACGAGAAAAGTGCGGAGACGATCCAGCAGGTGCGGGATGCAGAAAAGCAGGTAGATACACAGGATCCTGTGTTTATCATTTTTACATCCGGTACCACCGAAATGCCGAAGGGCGTCGTGCTGACACACTATAGCGTCATCAACGATGCACTGCATACGAAGCATTATATGCGCTGGACAGAGGACGATAAGATGTGTGTTTCGGCTCCGATGTTTCACTGTTTCGGCCTGATCACGGCACTTGTCGGCTGTGTAACCACCGGATTTACGATGCATCTGCTTCCATATTTCCGTACAGCGACCGTATGGAGAGCGATTACAGAGTATCACTGTACCATTATGATCGGTGTACCGAGTATGTATCTGGCACTGATTCATAAGAGTGAATATGCTGATCTGAACGGAGAGAGTCTGAAGTCTGGTATCGTGGGAGGATCGCCACTGCCACCAGATGAGTATGAAGAAATCAGTGCACGTTTTCCGAACATGCATTTGCAGCCTTCGTTTGGTATGACGGAGATGTCAGCTGCGGTATCGTTCGCCGGATGGGATGACCCGATTGAAAAGAAGGCGGTGACCGTCGGACGACTGATGGAGGATGTAGAGGGACGAATCGTTGATCCGGAATCTGGAAAAGTTCTGGGACCGAACCAGCGAGGTGAGATCCAGTTCCGTGGCTTCAATGTCATGAAGGAATACTATAAGCGTCCGGATAAAACCGCAGAGGCGTTTACTGCCGATGGCTGGTTCCGCTCGGGTGACATCGGTTATTTTAACGATGCGCAGGAGCTTTGTATCACCGGTCGCCTGAAAGATATGATCATTCGTGGTGGTGAAAATATTTCGCCGATGGAAATCGAAGAAGTGATTTTGCGTTCCGGTATGGTAGAGAACGTAAAGGTGGTTGGTGTGCCATCGAAATTCCGTCAGGAAGAGGTGGCTGCCTGCGTGATTCCGAAAAACGGAAACATACTGAATATGGAAAGCTTTTATGCCTTCCTGAAGCCGCGTATTGCGTCCTATAAAGTTCCGAAGTTTTTGCTTAGCTTTCACGAATTTCCGATGACTGCGTCTGGGAAGATCGATATCGCTGAAATCAAGCATCAGGCCATCGAACTGACGAAGACGCCGAATGAGCGGTGCTTCGTCAATGCATAAGGCGCAGCATCATCACTCCGCGGGCGTGGTTTAAGATCGTCTGGTGATGATGAAGAGGCAGAAGCATTGGCCGCAGGAAGAAGATGATCAGTTTTGAAAAGGCAATGTGAGGATGATATATGAAGGAAATGGATGAAGCATTTTATAAAAAGGTGATGGATTATCGAAATTCCGAGAATAATCCTTATGGTCAGCTGCTGCAGCTGCGTGTCGTTGACATCAAAGAAGGATATGGTCGGGTAGAAATCGATCTTCATCATGAGCTCATGAATTCTGTCGGTATCGTGCATGGGGGGCTTCTGTTCTCCATCGCGGATTCTGCAAGCGGTGCCGCTGCAGCTTCCAGAGGAACGAAGAGCGTGACGCTGAGTGGTGGCCTGAATATTATTCGTAAGAGCGTAGGCTTTCAAAAGCTGATTGCGGAAGCCTATGTGGTACAGAATGGCGGAACGATTTCTGTTTACGATACAAAGATTCATAACGAGAATGGTGATCTGATTGCAGAAGGTATGTATACCTACTTCGATCTGCATCGCCCATTGTTTGAAGATGAGGAAAGTACAGCAGAATCTCCGGAAGGTTCTGAGAAGAAATAAAACGATAGAAGCGTATGGATACCTCCGAGAGGGAGGACATCAAATGAATAATAAAATAAATCTGAATCAGATAGCAGCGATAAAAAACATGAATAGCGATGAGATTTATGAAGAAATCCGAAATCAGATCATCGATATGAGCTTTGAACCTGGGCGAATGCTGAGCGAGAACCAGATGGTAGAGCATTATAAAGTCTCCCGTACGGTGATTCGTGCAGTCTTTTCCAGACTTCAGCAGACGGGATTTCTGGAAGTATATCCGCAGAGAGGCACCTTTGTTTCGCTGATTAATCTGAATTATATTGCAGATCTTCTGATGCTGCGAACGGCCGTCGAAAAAGAGGTTATCTTCGAGCTGATTTCCTATTTGTCAGACGAAAGACTGAATGCACTGATTGAGAAGCTTGAAGAGAATATGACGAAGCAGGAATTATGCTCTCATGAAATCGACTACCATGGTAACTTCCCGAAGCTGGACAGTGAATTTCATGAGGCGATGATCCAGTCTGTACGAAGAGAGTCGCTGGTTGCACTACTTGGCCCGTACATGGGACACATCGCGCGATGGAGAAACTTTGACGTTTCCTTCGATAATCGTATTCCTGAACTTATAAAGGAACATCGACATATTCTGGAGGCAGTAAAAAGTAAAGATATTTTTCTGGCACAGAAAGCGCTGGCAGAGCATTTGGAAACCATCACGACGATCTCAGATCGTGCATTGAAGGAATATCCATCCTACTTTATACGACAGTAATATTTAAAGCGTACTGACATGAATCCCCAAACGGATGAATTTACGTAATGTAAACCATCTCTTTGGGAATTTTTTTATGTTGAAGCGTAGAATCGTTATGAAATTGATCAATAGTCATCATTGAAACTTGAAAAAGAAACGTTGCGTAAAAATGCAAGTTTAAAAATTAACAAATTTTTGAAATATTATCAGTTAAATGCACAAAACAGGAAACACCATACAGATTGCTATTTACATAATGCACAAGCCTTGATAGAATAATAACAATGTATTTTGCTTTTTTGATATCCACTAGTATACAAGTAGACAAAAGAACAAGAGTACATAAGGAGGGACAATGTTTACATTAGGCGTTGATATCGGATCAACAACTGCGAAAGCGGTTATCCTTCAGGACGGAAAAGATATCGTAGCATCTTCGATCATCGTAGCGACGGTTGGTACCAGTGGTGTCCAGCGAGCAGTAGAGGATGTTCTGAAACAGACAAATTTAACATTATCGGATATAGAAGCAACGGTTGCCACCGGATACGGACGGCAGACCTATGACGATGCGGATTATCAGGTCAGCGAGTTGAGCTGCCATGCCATCGGAGCACACTTTGTATTTCCTTCTGTTCGAACCGTGATTGACATCGGTGGACAGGATGCGAAGGTGCTCGCACTGAATGAGCAGGGACAGCTCGATAACTTTGTTATGAACGATAAGTGCGCAGCAGGCACCGGTCGTTTCCTGGATGTCATGGCGAACATCCTGAACCTGAAGATCGATGATCTCGAGGTAGAAGCGGCGAAGGCGCAGCATCCGGCACAGATTTCCAGTACCTGTACCGTATTTGCAGAATCTGAGGTGATCTCACAGCTTGCAAACGGAACGGATATTGCGGATGTGGTGGCAGGTATCTGTAACTCCGTTGCAACCAGAGTGGCGTCTCTTGCAAGACGCGTCGGCATCCGCGAAGAGGTCTGTATGACCGGCGGCGTGGCCAATAACGGCGGCGTACGACATGCACTCGAGCATGAGCTTGGTGTCACGATCGCATATGACGAGAAAGCACAGCTTATGGGAGCTTTAGGCGCTTCTATTTATGCTTTTAAAAAATCATTAAATAAATAAAGGAGGTTTTATCTATGGGAGAGGAAATCAAGAAACAGAGACCGGCACCAGATCCAAATTCTGCGAAGGTACTGCTGAGAAACATCGCAGCAGCTGCATATGATAATGCAGTCGAAGCGAAAAAGCGTGGCGAGTTAGTCGGCTGGTGCTCGAGTAACTTCCCAGTAGAAATTCCAGAGACGTTAGGGCTTACCGTTTGCTACCCGGAGAACCAGGCAGCTGGTATCGCAGCGAGAGGCGGCGGAGAGAGACTGTGCTCCGAGGCAGAGAGTGAAGGCTACAGCAACGATATCTGCGCGTATGCCCGTATCTCTCTGGCATACATGAAACTGAAGAGTGCACCAGAGCAGGATATGCCGCTTCCGGATTATGTACTCTGCGCAAACAATATCTGTAACTGTATGATCAAGTGGTATGAGAATATCGCGAAGGAACTCAATATCCCGATGATCATGATCGATATTCCGTTCAACCCGGATTATGAAGTATCCGAGGCTGAGATCGATTACATCGAGGCACAGATGTGGGATGCCATTCATCAGCTTGAGAAAATCACCGGTCATAAGTGGAGCGATGAGAAGTTCAAGCAGGTACAGGAGATTTCCGGAAGAGCAAGTAAGGCATGGCTCGATGCGACCGCGACAGCAAAGTATGTTCCATCACCATTTAATGGCTTCGATCTCTTAAATCACATGGCCGTCATGGTTACCGCAAGAGGCAAGGAAGAAGCGGCCACGGCGATGGCAACACTGAACAGAGAGTATGAGGAGAACCACGTAAACGGTACATCTACTTTCCGCGCAGAAGAGAAGTACAGAATCATGTTTGAGGGTATCGCCTGCTGGCCATGGCTGAGAGCAACCTCCAGCGGTCTGAAGAACCGTGGAATCAACATGGTTACCACCATTTATGCAGATGCGTTCGGTTTCATCTATAAGGACTTCAGAGATATGTGCAGAGCATATGCAGAGGTACCGAACTGCATGAATCTTGAGCATGCAAGAGATAAGAGAATCCGTCTCTGCAAGGCAGATTCCGTAGAGGGCTTACTGGTACACACAAACCGTTCATGTAAGCTCTGGTCCGGATTCATGCCGGAGATGTCACGTCAGATCGGTGAAGCATGCGGTATTCCGGTTGTTTCCTTCGATGGTGACCAGGCCGATCCGAGAAACTTCTCTGAGGCACAGTACGATACGAGAGTTCAGGGACTGATGGAAATCATGGATACAAATAAGGAGGCGAAGTAACTATGACATCAAGTGAAATTTTTGCGAAGCTTCATGAAGTGGCTTCCAATCCGAGAAAGCAGCTCGATCAGTATCTTGCAGAAGGTAAGAAGGTGGTCGCGGTTACCTACTATACACCGAATGAAATCATCCATTCGATGGGCCTCGTTCCGATGGGTGTATGGGGCGCAGACGTTCAGATCAATCAGGCGAAGAAGTACTTCCCTGCATTTATCTGCTCAATCATGCAGTCGATCCTCGAGCTTGGAATCAACGGTGAGTACAAGGGCATTTCTGCGATCGTGATTCCTTCTCTCTGCGATTCACTGAAGTGCATCGGTCAGAACTGGAAGTACGCCGTAAAGGACATTCCGTTTATCCCGATGACCTATCCGCAGAACAGAAAGCCGGAGTATGGTAAGCACTTTACGAAGGCCGGCTATGAGCGTGTGGTTTCTGACCTCGAAGCCATCACTGGTGCACACTTCTCCACTGCAAGCCTGGCAAACTCAAATCATATCTACAACGAGCATAACGCTGTAATGCGTGAGTTCGCGGAAGTAGCATCTGAGTATAAGATGACGGCACAGGAGAGATCCGATGTATTTAAGAGTGCATGGTTCATGCTTCCGGAAGAGCATACCGCTCTTGTAAAGGAGCTGATTGCAGAGCTTAAGCAGGGTCCGAAGGATGAGCGTAAGGTAAGAGTTCTTGTAAGTGGAATTCTTGCAGATGCGCCACAGCTCCTCGAAATCTTCGAGAAGTACGGCATCAAGATTGCATTTGATGATGTATGCAACGAGTCCAGACAGTATAAGGTAGACGTTCCTGAGACTGTTCAGAATGCGATGGACGGTCTCGTTGAGAAGTACTGTGCGATGGATGACGACACACTTCTGTATGATTCGAAGAAGTCCAGAGTCGATTATATCGTGGATCAGGCAAAGAAGCATAACGCCGATGGTGTCATCGTGCTGATGACAAAGTTCTGTGATCCGGAAGAGTTTGACTATGTTCCGATCAAGAGAGCCTGCGAGGCAGCCGGACTTCATCAGGTAAATATCGAAGTTGACCGTCAGATGGTGAACTACGAGCAGGCTGCAACACAGTTAGAGGCGTTCAGCGAGTTATTCTGATGTAAGCGAGTACTCGTCGGGTGCATGTAGATGCACCCGCATGAGTGCCCGTGCATAGCATAAGAAATTCGAAAGGCGGTTTCTTGTGTTTATAAATTTTTATAAAGCACTTTTTAGGAGGAAGTAGTAATGGGAAGCAGTAAAAAAGAGAGTCGCCTGGCCATCGAAATCGGCGTAGCATTCGTATGGTTCACGACACAGTTTGGTGGTGGTTTCGCATCAGGTAACCAGCTGAGACAGTATTTCGTACAGTTTGGTAACTGGGCATTCTTAACCTGCCTGATTTCACAGTTAATTGGTGCATTCTATCAGTGGTATGCACTTCGTTATGCAAAGAGACACAATGTATACGACTACAGAAGCTACAACAACAGCTTTTATGGCAAGTATTCACCGATTTTCTCAAACCTGTATGAGCTTGTATATGTCGTAACCCTTTGCGTAGCACCTGCAGCAGCATTCGCAACCGGTGTTGAGACCATGAAGGCATCCTTCGGTGTGAATCACTGGGTTGGTACCGCATTCGTAGGTATCTTCATTTTCATCGTTGCTGTTTATGGAACAAACGTTGTTCGTAAGGTTGCATCGATTCTCTCGATCGCCATCGTAGCAGGTCTGTTTCTGGTTTACATTCCGAATATCGTTGTACAGTGGGGTGACATCCAGGCAAACATCGCAGCAAGCGCAGCTGCACCAGCACCTATGAGCAAGGCTTTATGGCTGAGTATTGTTTACTCTGCATTCCAGCTTGCATCTCTGGGCCTTCTCGTGCAGCATGCAGCACCGTTTGAGGAGCCGGATGATGCGAAGGCTTCCATGACCATCGGTTTCTTCGTCAATGGTCTCATCTGCATCATGGCTGTTCTCGGTCTTACCGCTATTACAAACGATCCGGAATTCGGAAAGGCATCCATCCCGCTGATGATCCTCGTTAACAAGGGACCGGCACCAGACGTTCTTCGTCCGATCATTTCCGTCCTGATCATCCTTGGTTCTGTATCCACTGCCGTAAACATGATCGCTGGTATGTCCAACCGTGTATGTAAGGGCCTTAACCCGAACTTCGATCCGACTGCAAAGCCTGGTAAGGATGTTATCATCGTAACCCTGATCTGTACCGTAGTTGCATTTGGAATCGCACAGCTTGGTCTCAACAAGATCGTAGCGGTAGGTTACAAGTACCTCGGATACCTTACCATCCCTGTAATCATCATCCCATATGTAATCCATATGGTCGTTACAAAGTTCGATTCTCTTCCACTGGAGAATGAAAATAAGTAATTGAATAAAAACTATATTTTTTAAAGGAGAATATGACTATGAGCAAGTTACTTGAAGGCGTAAGAGTTGTAGAGCTTGCGAACTTTATCGCAGCGGCTACAGCAGGAAGATTTCTCGCCGATTGTGGCGCCGATGTCATTAAGATCGAGGCACCGAATGGTGATCCGCTTCGTTATACAGCGCCATCCGAGGGCAGACCGCTCGACTGGCTGGAGAACACCACCTGGGAGCTGGAGAATGCAAACAAGAGAGAGGCTTCTATCAACCTGAAGTCCCCGGAAGGTATGGAAGCATTCTATAAGCTGCTCGGCACTGCAGATGTTCTGATCACAAACTGGAGAATTCAGGCACTTGAGAAGCTTGGTCTCGACTATGATCATCTGAAGGAGAAGTTCCCGAAGCTGGTTTATGCGATCTGCACAGGCTATGGTGAAAAGGGTCCGGACAAGGATCTTCCAGGATTCGATTTCACGGCTTTCTTCGCACGTGGCGGATATCTTCACTCCTTACATCAGGGCAGTGACCGTCCGATGAACGTTGTTCCTGGCCTCGGCGATCATAACGTAGGTATGAACCTTGCGGCTGGTATCCTCGCTGCACTTTATCATGCAAAGGTTACCGGACAGGGTGAGAAGGTAGAGACCTCCCTTTTCGAGACCTCCGTTTACAACATGGGTATGATGGTACAGGCTGCAAACTATGATGGCATCGCAAGAAAGTACCCGATCGATGCACGTAATGCAGCAAACCCGGTAAATAACTGCTTCAAGACCAGTGATGGCCGTTATATCCAGCTCTGCACACCGGATTACAATACCTACTATGAGAGAGTTATGCGCTCCATCGGTCGTGAGGACCTGATCGGTAATGCTGACTTCTTCCCGATTCTTGATTGCCAGAAGAACGGAAAGACCCAGGAGGTATACGACATCGTAACCGCTGAGTTCGCGAAGTATACGAAGGACGAGATGGCACACAATCTTACTGAGAATGATGTTCCGTTCGGCCTCGCACAGAGCTGGGAGGAAATCCTTCAGGATAAGCAGGCAGAGGCAAATAACTGTTTCTATGATATGACCTTCCGTACCGGAAACACCAGAAGACTCGTACGTCTCCCGGTTAAGTTCACCAACATGGGCACACCGGATTACAACAGAGCTCCTGATCTCGGTGAGCAGGGCCCAGAGGTTCTGAAGGAGTTAGGTTATACCGACGAAGATGTCCAGAGAATGCTTGAGAGCAAGGCTCTGTATATTCGCGATAACAAATAACAATTAAATAAGGGCAATGATGCTTAGACCTAATCGCCTAAACGGTCATTGCCCAACTTTTTATGAAGGAGGAATACGAATGGTTCTTTCAGAGAAATATGAGATGCTGAGAAAGAATTTCCGTAATTTTGCCGAGACAGAATTCACCAAGGAAATTCAGGATCGTCTTGACACGACAGGAGAGTTCGATCAGGAGCTCTATGCGAAGATGGCGAAATATGGCTTTACCGGCGTGAAGATCCCGAGAGAGTATGGCGGACAGGGTGGCGATACACTGACCTATATGCTGATGGGTGAGGAGTTCGCAAGAGTAATGCCGGTTGCAACCATCTATGTAAACACACCGAACTCTCTTGGTGCTGGTCCTGTTCTTATGTGTGGAACAGAGGAGCAGAAGCAGGCGATCCTTCCGGATGTTGCGGCTGGTAAGAAGAACATCGTTTTCGCACTGACCGAGCCAGGTGCAGGTTCCGATGCAGGAAGTCTGCAGACCTATGCCGTCGAGGATGGCGATGATTTCATCATCAACGGACGTAAGTGCTTCATTTCCGGTGCGCCGTTCGCAGATTATGCCGTCGTATATGCGAAGACCGATCGTACACTGAAGGGCAGCAAGGGCATCTCGATGTTTATCGTAGATATGAAGCTCCCTGGTGTAAGCACTGGTAAGCCAGAGGCAAAGATGGGTATCGGCGGTTATCCGACATCTGATATCAGCTTTGATAATGTTCGCGTAAACAAGAAGTGGTTACTTGGACCGAAGGATAAGGGATTCCAGACCGCGATGAAGACCTTAAATGGTGGACGTCTCGGTGTTGCTGCTCAGTCACTGGGTCTCGCTCAGGGCTGTCTCGAGGAAGCCATCAAGTATTCGAAGGAAAGAGTACAGTTTGGTCGTCCGATCGCGAAGAATCAGGCCATCAGCTTCATGCTCGCTGATATGGCAACCGAGATCGAGGCTGCAAGATGCATGATCTATACTGCTGCACAGGAGATGGACGCGAATGATCCTAACACCCCTATGAAGTGTGCGATGTGTAAGTTATATGCTGCTGAGATGGCAAACAGAGTGGCTTATAAGGCACTGCAGATCTTCGGCGGATATGGCTACATCAAGGAGTACAAGATCGAGAGAATGTACCGTGATGCCAGAATCTTCAGTATCTATGAGGGAACCAGCCAGGTACAGCAGATGGTTATTTCTGGTGCACTTTTACATTGATGGGAGGAATCGAACATGAGAATTTTTGTTTGCGTTAAGCAGGTTCCGGATACATCGGGAAAGGTTGCAGTAAATGCAAATGGTACATTGGATCGTGCATCTATGGCAACTATCACCAATCCGGATGATATGAATGCAGTGGAGGCAGCGCTCTCGTTAAAGGATGAGCTCGGCTGTCAGGTGACCGTCGTTACCATGGGACCACCTCCAGCAGCAAAGATGTTACGTGAGCTGATCGCGATGGGCGCAGATGATGGCGTACTGATCTCTGCAAGAGAGTTCGGCGGTTCCGATACCTTCGCAACCTCCCAGATCATCGCCGGCGCACTCCACCATATGGGTGTCGGTAAGGATGACCTGATTTTCTGTGGAAGACAGGCGATCGACGGTGATACCGCACAGGTAGGTCCGCAGATCGCAGAGAAGCTCGATCTTCCGCAGGTTACATACGCTGCAGACATCAAGAAGGATGGCGATGTCCTCGTCGTTAAGAGAATGCTCGAGGATGGCTACATGCAGGTAGAGGTACAGACACCATGTCTCATCACCTGCATCAAGGAGCTGAACACACCGAGATACATGACCGTAAAGGGCATCTTCGACTGCTTCGATAAGCCGATTACGGTGCTTGATTACAACGCACTGAAGGATGAGCCGCTCATCGAGCCGGATACCATCGGCTTAAAGGGCTCTCCTACCAACATCTTCAAGTCATTCACACCGCCTCAGAAGGGTCAGGTGGAGATGCTCGATGGCAGTGCAGAAGAAGCGGCTGCAGCGCTTGCGTCGAAGCTTGCGAAGCAGCATGTAATCTGATGTCGTACACGAGTCGTACAGAAAGGAATGGATATGGCTTACAATAGTGCAAATATTGAAGAATTTCATGATATCTGGGTCTTCTGTGAGCAGCGTGACGGCAAGCTTCAGAATACAGATTTCGAGTTAATCAGCGAAGCAAGAAAGCTCGCAGATCAGAGAGGCTCTAAGCTCATCGGCGTATTACTCGGCCACGACGTGGCAGGGATCGCAAAGGAGCTCGGAGGCTATGGCGCAGATAAGGTGATCGTCTGTGATGATCCTTCCCTCGCCGTTTATACTACCGACGCATACGCAAAGGTTCTCTGTGATGTCGTGATGGATAAGAAGCCGGAGGTTCTCCTCATCGGTGCAACCACCATCGGTCGTGACCTCGGACCTCGTTGCGCAGGTAGATTACATACCGGTTTAACCGCAGACTGTACACATCTCGATATCGATATGAACAACTATGTACAGTTCTTAAGAGACGCTTCTACGATCGACGTGGATTCCCAGAAGTTTAATATGGAAGATACCAACCTCAAGATGACACGTCCGGCATTCGGCGGCCACCTGATGGCGACCATCATCTGCCCGAGATTCAGACCTTGCATGTCTACCGTACGTCCAGGCGTTATGAAGAAGGCAGCGTTTGATCAGGCGAAGGCAGATCAGTGCGAGATCGAGATGTATCCGGTACAGATCTCCGAGGATGATCTCAGAACGAAGGTGCTCGAGGTTGTGAAGTCTGCAAAGAAGACGGTCGATCTCGTAGGCGCGGATATCATTGTCGCTGTCGGCATGGGTATCAGTAAGGATGTCGAGAAGGGCAAGCAGCTCGCAGAGGAGCTTGCAGAGGCGCTCGGTGGCGGTGTCGTCGCTGGTTCCAGACCGACCGTTGAGAACGGCTGGCTGACAGAGGATCGTCAGGTTGGACAGACCGGTAAGACCGTTCATCCTAGAATCTATGTGGCACTCGGTATCTCCGGTGCAATCCAGCACAAGGCGGGTATGCAGGACTCCGATATGATCATCGCGGTCAATGCAAATGCCAACGCGCCGATCTTCGAAGTGGCAAACTACGGTATCGTCGGTGACCTCTATGAGGTTGTTCCGAAGATGATCGCAGCCATCAACGATGAGAAGTTGAAGAAGTAATTCGTAGAATACGTAGTCATCTTTTATATCAATCTAGCGAAAGAGGGGCAGGTCGTTGGACCTGTCCCTCTTGTTTATTGCGATGATGTAGAATTTATGAAACGAAGAATCTTCGTGATATCCGTACCGTTCGATTAAAAATCTGGCAAAATAGACACGGACTGCCTGGAGTGTGGGGAATCGTTCTGTGTGTCAGGACGTGATAAAGCGGTTCCGATACTGAGGCGACGTCTCCCGCAGGTGGGCGATGATCGGCTTCATGAGATCTACCACTTCATCGACATCCTCTAACGTCGTCTCCGGTCCGATCGTGAGGCGGAGGCTTCCGTAGGCATCCTCGTGGGGGATGCCGATGGCGGTCAGTACGTGACTCGGCTCGAGGGAGCCGCTGGCACAGGCGGAACCGGCACTCGCATAGATGTGCTTCTCACTGAGGAGCAGCAGGAGGCTCTCACCTTCGATGTACTTGAAGCAGACGTTTACATTATTCGGGAGACGATGCGTCGGATCCCCGTTCAGGCTTGTGTACGGAATCTCGTCGAGCAGGCGCTTTATGAGGTGGTCGCGGACAGCGCTTTCCTGCGCGATACGCTGCGCCATGGGGACGAGGGATGATTCTGCAGCGTGTGCGCTTGCGGTGGACGTGGAGTCGGTATCTGTGTCAGAGGTCGAAGTCATCGGTTGAGGTTTCACACCGCAGGCGAGCGCTGCGGCGCGTGCGAAGCCGACGATGCCGGCGACATTTTCCGTGCCGGCGCGACGCCCCCGCTCCTGCTCACCGCCATGGAGAAAGCTCGGAAGCTTCACGCCACGGCGCACATAGAGGAAGCCGACGCCCTTCGGGCCGCTGAGCTTGTGGCTGCTCGCCGACATGAGATCGACCTTCAGTTCATCGACATCGAGCGGGATATGCGCGTACGCCTGGACGGCATCCGTGTGGAAGAGGATGCGCTGGCCTGTCTCATCCTCATGCTTCTGAAGACGCGCACCGATCTCTGCGACCGGCTCGAGGGTGCCGATTTCGTTGTTCGCCACCATGATGCTGACGAGCAGCGTATCCGGGCGGATCGACGCCATCACCGCATCCGGATCGACATGGCCCTCGTGATCGACTGGCAGATAGGTCACATCGAAGCCCCGCTTCTCGAGATACGCGCAGGTGTTCAGGATCGCATGATGCTCGATCTGGTCGGTGATGATATGACCGCACTTCATCGATGCTTTACTGCTGCACCGGTATTCCTGGTCGACTGCGGCTGCAGTATCCTGCGGCTGCAGAGTTTTCGAAAGCTGTTCACGTCCAGCCTCGCATGTGCTGATAAGCGCCCAGTTGTCCGACTCGGTGCCCCCACTCGTGAAGTAAATTTCAGATGGCTTCGCGCCGATGGTGGCCGCGATGGTACGACGACTGCGCTCCACCGCCGCCTTCGCGCGCTGGCCATAGGTGTAGACGGTGGAAGCATTGCCATAATCATCTGTAAGATACGGCATCATCGCCTCCAGCGCTTCCTTCGAAAGCGGCGTGGTCGCCGCGTGATCCATATAATAGTCTTTCATTCCAGCCTCTTTTATCTTATCTCTCGAGCAAGCGTGCATGTCGAAAAGCGATGCCGCTTTTTTAAATTTCCGGTATATTCCATCTTAGTATAAATCAAATCGAAGTCGATTTCATATATTCATTTTAGATGAAACAGCTCAGCCAGGGGACCCGGAGGGGGCGGTAGCGGAGTACTGTGCCTCCGTTGCCGTCCCCCTCCGAGTCCCCTGCCTGAACGGTTACCCCTACTTGACTTTTCGGCGGTGAGGAAATAAACTATAGAAAGTTTGATTTTCTT
>ERZ1034980.276-NODE-276-length-41971-cov-164.704099_pt1 | contig 41971 bp, 48 predicted proteins | sample MGYA00520622_ERZ1034980 | MGnify/ENA primary metagenome ERZ1034980 (study PRJEB33766, sample SAMN09781791) | gut metagenome | biome: gut microbiome | host: Homo sapiens | place: Madagascar | study: EMG produced TPA metagenomics assembly of the PRJNA485056 data...
ATTTATATATATATTATTGGGGTCAATTTTTGACCTACCCCCCGTCAATTTCTGACCCGGGGGTGGGTCAGAAATTGACCCACCCCCCAGGTCAATTTTTGACCCACCCCCGTCAATTTTTGACCCGGGGGTGCAATTTGGGGACTGGTCAATTTCTGACCCGGCAGAGTAATTATTTATCGCTTCGAGGTCAACTCTATATCTATTAAATTTAACTCCGTTTATATCTTCTTGCCTTTTAACGATAAAGCCTTGGCTTATAAGCTCGTTGAGTGCCTTTGTAATGGTATTCTTTGATGCTCCGCCAAGCCATTCTCTGAGATAGCTTATGCTACCTGTAAACTCGGATTCGCCGTCCTGAGAAAACCCGTATATTACCGCAAAAATCATGAGCTGGTTGCCTTTAAGTTTTAAGTCGGTAATCATCCAACCCTGAATAATCACAAAATTGCTGCGTTTTATCTTGTTTCCCATATCTTATAATCTCCTGTAATCAAATCCCGGATACCCGCAACCTTCGCCGTCACCGTAATGTATGATAACTGACTGCATATCAAGACCGTATTTATCGGCAATATTTCGCCTTCTTATCGTAAGACAGTCACATTCAGTCAGTGTTTCGTAACCGATAAAGCCTTCCTTGTCTTTCTTCACGTTTACTTCCCAGTAATAGCCGCGATTCTTGCAAATCTTGCAGTCATATATAGTCGGGTCTAAATCGCCTTCCCTGTGATTTCTCATAGCCATTTGCTTGACCATATCTTCTTTGACTAACATGTGTTCACCTGCCTTTTGGTTTGTGCAGCACGCCGCCATGAGCAGCGTACTGCACGATCTATGATAAAAAATTATAAGGAGATGTGTTTTGCTGGTTTAAAACGGAATATCATCATCTTCTATGACTTCAAACCCATCGGGAATATCTGAGTTGTTTACTGTGCCTTCAGGTCGTGTAAACCCATTACCCTGACCGCTGTTGTTACTGTCGCAGAAATCGAACCTATCAACGATAACGTCAGTCGTATAGACTTTGTTACCCTCTTTATTCTCATAGCTGCCGGTCTGCAGTCTGCCGTTTAAGCCTATAAGGCGACCTTTTGAAAAGAATTTGCCGATGTTTTCAGCAGTCTTTCCGAATGCTATACAGTTCGGAAAATCCGCTCCGCGGTCGTTTCCGTCCTTGTCTTTGCCCCTGTTGATAGCCACTGAGAAGCGGCATACAGCGAGCTGATTGTCTGTGTATTTAACTTCCGGGTCTTTTGTAAGACGACCGATAATATTTACTGAATTCATTTGCTATACCTTTAACATCTGCTGACCGGGAATCTCAGGTTCTGTTCCTGACTGCTCGTTTTCGATAGACCCTTCATTCTCTAAGACAACCCCATCTTCATCTACTACATAAGCCTCTGTTTCTTCCGGCATTACATCACTCATATCGTCTGAAAGTTCTGCCTTGATAGTTTCGTCATTATTTATCTTTCTTGCAAATTCGGTCCTTATAGGTGCATACTTGAGCACTCTTTTAAGTACGGTTTTCTTTGCCATATCATCAAAATTTGTGCTCCACGGACTGTACTTACTGCCTGCCGCTTGACTATATTTATTTTTGTGCATGTTTATCTCTTCTTTAGACATCACCTCAAAGCCAAAACCGCCGTTTACGAGCGTAAAAACCGCGTAATAGTATATTGGCTTGCCTCTGTTGCTTTTCGCTGGTCTATGGAATAATTTAGGTTCTAAACCGTATTCATATTCGAACTCGTCATTCTCACATACGACTCTTGCTTCGATGTTTTTAAATTCTCCTGAACGGTGGGCGAGGTCTATCATTCCTTTATAGCCAATCTGAAACTGTACTTCGTCCACACCTTTGATCTTATACGGTATCAGGTACGCCTGACCGAGCGGCGTATTAGGTTCAAGTCCGAGCTGTGCCGCATTCATCAGCGCACCCATAAAACTTTTAGGCGTGCAGTTCGCCAGCTTTGGATTGCTTGATACTGCCGTAAGTGCCATTCTTGTAAAGCGTTCTGTCGTTATTACCGATGGTAACGCAGCTTCTATCTGTGGCTTCATAGCCATGATCCAATCTTTCATATTCTTGGGCTGTTTATTTTCCGTTACAGCCCCGTTATTTGCCTTTGCAGCGAGTTTATTTGCTACTGCCATACTGTTAAGCCTCCTTCTTTAATTTAGCTATCTTAAAAACTCTGAACGGTGTTCCTGTCTTGCTATATTCATCATATATTTCAGGGCATTCCTCACGCAGACGCTTACTATCTATCGTTGTTTTGCCATTCTGCGTTTTCCATGTTATTTTTCGGTCGTTTATGTAGCCTGTCTCAAATTCGCCCATGCGGACCATAAGTTCCTGTTTAAGCTGTTCCTGTTCAGTTTTGAGATTGCCTATAAGCTCGTCAAGTTCATCAAGCCTGTTCAGCTTTTCCACATCATCCGACATGTCAATGTCTCCGTCGCAAGTTGATGAATATATTTCGTTTATGACTTCCTTTGCAGCATCCGAACCGTCAGGCGGCGGCATTACACATTTGAGAACGTGTTCATTCCAAAATTCGCTCTCTATCTTTATAAGATCATTTATGATAGATTCATCACGCTCTATTTTCACGATCACAAAATCTATCCCCATTATCAGGCAAGCAAGGTATACCGCATCCGCTCCTGTTACCGCCATATAGTGGTGACACTGTATCTCATAGGATTCAGGACATTTACCGTCAGCCCATTCACTGGCTTTATATGCGTTTGCTGTCTTACATTCAAGATAGGCGTTTTCACTGCTTATCTTTCTGTCTACGTTTGCGAGCATCCACGGATAAGCCTCGTTCTGCATCATTGCGTTTACTTTATGTATCTTTTTGCCTGTAGCTTCGCAAAAACGCTGCGCAACATACTCTTCAAGGTCACGACCTACACGCATAGCTTCATTGTCCGCCTCGTCAACATCTTCCTTAGTTTTGTCAACGAATACGTCAATAGCTGACCTGTAAGGGTTCAGACCACATATCGCGCCTGCATCCGAACCACCGATACCCTTCTTACGCCACTTTCGCCATTCGTCAAGCGGCATGTCTTTAGTGCTTACCAGTTTTATCATTCCTGCCCCCTAAAAGCGCAGCTGCCGCAAGTGCAGATGCTATCATGGTAATAGTGTCTTTAAATTTGCCACGATCCGAATCATCATCATCTTTTACATCTTCTGTTTCAGATTCTTCTAACTTGAATTCTTCTATAGTTTTTTTCATCTTCTTTTCAAAGGCTTCCATTCCATGCCTATTAATGTACAGCCCATCTTCGAACGCCTGCTTTAAAAGTACCTTAGGCATATTCGCTGCTAAATTAGATGTAAGCTGTGCAAACTCGAACGCAATACGTCCTAATTCTCCTTCTACTTTGACCTGGCATCTGTTGTCGCTGATTTCGCTTCTTATCATTTTTTATTCCTCCACTTCCGCGCCAAACATAGCGCACTCAAACTTCCTGTCGAGATACACTCCCTTTTCAAGTGCCTCTCTCTTTAGCTCATAGCTACTTTCCTTGTACAGCAGTTCCTCAAACCGTGTGAGCGGTATGGTCACTGTCTCAGTCATACACATCCACTCGCCTTTCACTCAGCCAATCCTCCACGCATCCGCGGCACATCCTGTAACCTCCGATTATGTAGAGATAGCTGTCATTGCTCCATCTGCTGTAATCATCGACCGGTTCGCCGCATATCTGGCACTGCGTCTCAGCACGTATCCTCGGTTCAGGCGGCTCTATCGGTAACTCATTAAGCATTATGTAACCTTTCCTCTCTGTATTCCTTTACACATGCTTTAGTGCAGTGATAGAGGAATACCGCAAATACGGACACCAGCAGGTCACCAAATCCTGTGCCTATATCCCAGTATCCTCTTGACATAAAGCACGCCGTACCGTAAACTATGTCAATGAGGGCGACTTGAATTAATTTTGATTTCATGTTGTGCTCCTTTTCTTCTGCGGTAGCTGTGTCTCAAACATTTAGCTGCCGCTTTTTTTATTGCTATAACGTTATCTTCTTTCTGCTTACTATCACGTCAGCGATATCGCCGATGAAGTAGCGTTTCTCTCTGCCGACCGGCATGTAATCGACCCCTACAAGCATCGGTTTTAAGGTATTGACCGACATATTCAGCAGTTTAGCTGCATCTTTGATGTTCAGTAACACACGCTCGTTTCCTTCGAGATCGTATGACAGCTGTTTCTTTATCTCTGTTTTTGTCATGTATCATTTCCTCTTTTCTGCCCCTTGGATGTGCTATACTTAGCACGGAAGGAGGTGCAAATTTGATAAGTGTAACATTTTCTATCGCAGCGTTGATAATCTCTGTTTTATCACCCTTTATCACTATGTTTCTTAATCATAGGCACGAATTAAAAATGTATAAGCTGCGTTTTCGTGTCGAACATAAAGCAGCTATCATTGAGCAGTACTTAAACTGTGCCAGTGAAGTGATACAGTACGCAACGTCTGAGACACGTTCTGCTTTCGGTGCTGCACATGGTAAGATGTTGCTTTATGCTGATGAATCCGTAAAACGTGATATGATGGACATTTATAACATGTTTATTGATTCAAGCCGCCTAATTGATTTCAAAAGTGCTTCTGATAAATTAGCCGTGATATCACAAGAACTCTCGAAACAATATGCAACGCTTACCACTCGGCAATAAAACACAATACATATGTAACTGCGAGTATAATTAACGTGTAGGGTGTATAGACAACAAGCGAACCCCTGTCAAGTTTTGCCATGCCTATATTCCCTACTATTACCGCTATCAATACCGCCACAAAGGCGAGTACTTTAACTGTGCTTTCTTCCATGCCTACTCCTTATCCTTTAGCCACTCCCAAAGTATCTGTACTATGAGAGCGTTGGTTGAAACACCAAGTTCATCTGCATTATTCTGTAAAAACTCAAACAGTTTCTTAGGCGTTCTGAGCGTAAATCTCGTTCTATCGTCTTTTATCATATTTTTGACGTCATCTCCTTTCATGTTTATAGTATCATATCATCTATTTGACGTCAACATTAATATTTGAGTATCGTCTTTTATTGTGATACAATGTCAATATGACACCAAAAGGAGAACGACATGAAGAAAAACGACCCATATACACGAGAATCTGACTCTCGCTTTACTTTACGAATCCCTACTGAGCTATTGGAACGTATAAAAGCCGAAGCTAAGCTCAATAAACGTTCTACAGGAAAAGAAATCGAGTTTATTCTTGAACGTTGGTTTCAGGATAATGCTTCCAAAGAATAAACATTATCAAATCAGATAATGTATATCCTCTCTCATCCGCCTCTCGCTGAAGCTCACGTTTAAGCTCTGCCGGGAGGCGTATCGTTGTCTGTTCTCTGGTCATGTGCCTACTCCTTATCGTCCTGCAAATCAGCTTCCTTGATGATTCTGTTGACAGTTATATTCAAAGCGTCTGCAACCTTAATGAGCTTATCAACGCTTGGAGAAGATACTCTCCATTTGTTGATGATGCCCTGTGACAGCCCAGCTTTTCTTTCAACGTCAGCCGTTGTGAGATTCCGCTTAGCCGCCAAGCGTGATATTGCCGCGTAATAATTTCTCGTTTCTTGTCGCAAATTGTCACCCCCCTCTTTTTTAGTTGGAATATTTTCAATGTTATAATTGACTTACAGTTGAAAATATTCTATTATCTAATTGTTTGTAAAATAATTATGATTGATAGAATATTTTCGCCGTCTACTCTTTTATTATAGGAGAAAATTTTCAATTAGTCAATACAATTTAGGCGAAAATATGCAACTATTTTTTAAACAAGGAATGTAGAAATGAATATTAAAGAAAACATATTGAAAATTTGCAAAGAGAGAGGCATTTCGGTTTACAAGTTAGAAAAATCCGCAGGGCTTTCACATGGCTATGTTGCCAAATTAGATAAGTCCAAACCAGCAAGTGATAAACTTCAAAAAATCGCTGATTTTTTTGAGATTCCTATGGAACGGTTACTTAACAGTGAAGATTCAGAGAAAAATACTTCATCTGTACAAAATGTAGAAGTTGATGAGTATATCGGAAATATATTGTGCAAGTTAAGAAACCCTTCAAGTAACGCAGGCGTTATGTACCTCAAAGGAACTAAACTCACAGACACACAGATAGAATTGCTTGCTGATGATCTCGAAAGTGCCCTTAACAGAGTTATCAAATTGAGTGAAAGGAGAAAAAGTGAAGAGTGAGATTGCTAAAACAGTACAGAACTTAGTATCAGAGTACGGAACGAATGACCCGTTCGAACTTGCTGATGCACTCGGCATCCTGATAATGCCGTCTAAAGCCTTGAAAGGCTGCACGATGGATTTACTTGGATACCCTGTAATATTCCTCGGAGAAAGCCTGAACGACTTCGAGAGGCGTTATGTGTGTGCTCACGAGCTTGCTCATAATGTGTTACATGATATAGAACAGTATGACCTGCTCATGAACAGTACGTTTTTTAATGAGGATAAGATTGAAGTTGAAGCTGACACCTTCGCTGCCGAACTTCTCATTTCAGATGACGTGAGCACAAAGTATCCCGGCTTTACGCTTGAACAGGTCGCAGCATCGGAGAACGTACCACCTGAGCTTGTGAAATTGAAGTTTGGAATGCTTTAATTTTTATAGGAGAGATTGTTATGAATAAATCTAACCCTTTATGGAGCATCGTTATTATTATAGTGGCCTATATCGCATGGGTAATTGGTGACAAATTAATTTACTTTGTATGCCAATTTCTACCGTTTTCAGGATATAGTATGCTGTTTTTTGAATGCCTATTCGCAACCTTTATACTATATCCAATATATGAGTTAGGAAGACGCAAGACAGCAGCTGCATTTACAGTAATACTTGACATTCTATTTATACTGCCCGGAATAAACTCATTTTTAAAAACAAGCTCTTTCATATCTATTGTTCCATCAGCAGTGTGCATATTTATTATCTCAGCTTACTCGGTTTGGGCGTACAGAGATTAATCGTTACATTTAGCCGCTCAACAATAAAAATCTCCGAATTGAGCTCCACGATAGAGCAAGTGGCAGCAGCCGAAAGTGTGTCTGTGGAGCTAATGCGTTTGAAGTTCGGAGTGAGATAATTTTTTTAGAGTTATAGTTTATTTTTTATTATTTATTGTTTAGTTATTTTGTTATAGGAGATTTTTATGCGTAATTTAAAGATAGCGTTAGCTGATATTATAGGTTTTGTTGTTTTAGCTATTGTATTTAATCTTGGTATTTATATCTATTCTTTACTGGCTAATGTCGGGTTTATCAGTTCGCTGCTTTCTATAAAGGTTATAGGTGGTCTGATTTCACTCGGTATAATTTTCGCAATCATTACGCTATCTTCACAATTAGGAATGATGGCTTGTGCCTCTATCGCTTTAGCTTTGAACAAGAATGACGATCCGAATGTTATAGGTTACAGAACAGTATTGTCATATACGATAATATGCATGATTTCTTTTGCAATATATGCAATAAGATTGTATATGACTAATGGTTTTATATGGTGGATGGAGTTACCGTTCATTGGTTTTATATTCAGCACAATATTAAGCCTTGGTTCAGGAAAATTAAAGGACGAATTCTAAACCCGTCGAATTCGACCAGTTTAAAAATAAAAATAGCCGTCCGCACAGACAGCTATTTTTATTTACATGGTTATACAAACAAATAATCAGATAAAGCATACAGAAAAAGCCCCATCCGACTTACGCCAGACAGAGCTTTTCTGTAACATTCGCAATCTAACTCATTGAAAGGAGGCGAAAAAACATAAAGACATTTCTCGCAATGGTGGACCGTAGAGGACTCGAACCCCCGACACTTCGGTTATGAGCCGAACGCTCTGACCAACTGAGCTACCGGTCCGTGTTATTACTGGCTGGGGCAGGCGGACTCGAACCGCCGTATGGCGGAGTCAAAGTCCGCAGCCTTACCACTTGGCTATGCCCCACAGTAAGTAGAAAGTTAGGTTTAATTGTGTATGTGTTATTTAAAAGAGGTATATTATGTGGTTGCAGGAACGGGAATCGAACCCGTGACCTACAGGTTATGAGCCTGTCGAGCTGCCGCTGCTCTACCCTGCTATGATGAGTGGAAAGCTGGAGACTATCCACTCACGTAGTATATATCGCTAATCATGGAGTGACCTTAACGGGAGTTGACCGCTAAATCGTATAACTTTACACCAAAATGAGCGAAAAATCAAGGAGTGATTAAAAAATGGCGAAAAAGTACAAGATAAATCGGAAGTTCCGATTTGAGGGCAAGGATTACTGGATACACGCTGACACCGAAAAAGAGTTCCTGGAAAAGAAGATTCGCAAGCAGATAGAACTTGAAGATGGTCGGAAGAAGATTGACAAGAATATGTTATTCAAAGACTGGATAGACGAATGGTTTGTTACGTATGTAGAACCTACTGTGAGTGTCGATACCGCTTATTCATATAGAAATGTTCTGAAGAACCACGTTTTACCTGTGCTTGGCACTATGCGTTTATCAGACATTCGACCGCTGCATGTACAAAACATGCTCAACAACATGACTGCACGTTCTAAAAAAATGCTGAAGCGCGTCAAACAGTTGACCGATAACGCGCTTGAAGATGCACGGCGAAACAGGCTCTTGATTGAAAATCCTGCTAAAGATGTTGTTGTTCCCAAAGGGAGTGAAAGCACACGCCGCTCTATTACGGATTATGAACGAAAGCATATACTCAATGTATGCCGGTACCATCGAGGCGGAACATTTATTTATTTGATGTTATACGCAGGTCTGCGTACTGGTGAAGTTTGTTGTTTAAAGTGGAAGGATGTACACTTTGACGAATCATACATTCAAGTCGAATCCACGCTTAAACGGATAGGCAAAGTTGAAGGTGTGACGAAAACTGAAGCAGGAGTGAGAAAAGTTCCATTGAGCAAGCCGCTTCGTGATTGGCTCTATCCTTTAAGAAAAAGTGCGTTTGAATATGTGGTGACGAAAACGAACGGTAAACGTATGGATTTTTCCGCTGTTCAAAGTATGTGGCGTTCATTCAAGCACGATCTGAATATAGATATGGGCTGTGAGACATACAACGATAAAGTATTGCCGCCGTACCGTGTCGCTTCCGACCTTGTGATGTATTGTTTCAGACATACGTTTTGCACTGACCTGCAAGATGCAGGTGTACCGCTCAATGTAGCAAAGGAATTAATGGGACATGCAGATGTTTCTGTTACGGCAAAAATCTATACGCACGGCACTAAACGTTCACTTGACGCTGCACTCAACAGGATGAATGAATTCCATAGAGTTTACAACGAATAGTTAAAGTCAGGGTGCAACTTTAGGTGCAACCTTTTTGTGATGATATATGACGATGTGTGACTGTTATTCGTATACCGCAAGACATAAAAAAACACCGTCCAATATTGAAATATCAACATTTAGAACGGTGTTTAATATCTTGGCGCGCCATGCAGGATTCGAACCTGCGACCTTCGCACAAAACATTGAATTTCCAACGTTTACCTGTATAGTTGCTACACAGGGTGCAACTCATATATATATAAATCATGATAACAAAAGCGGACGACCTTTTCAAGTTCTGAGGTCGTCCGCTTTTGTTTTGTTTTTAAAGATGTTCACACTGACAAGTCAGATTCTATCATAAAATAATGAAATATACAAATCTCGCCGGTGCGATTTTGTTTTTACCTTGGTGGGAATCTCATCTGTACTATATACATAGTCTGCATATAGTTGTATCCTGCCTGTTTGCACGCAGTCCTCAGACTGTCCTTTGTTACGCCTGCTTTCTTATTCGCTTTCGCTATCGTATCTGCCGCAGCTATTGTGCTATCGTACATTTCACCTGTTACACCTGCTTTTACAGCTCCCCTGTACGCGGCAAGATTTTTATTATACGTATTGTCTGTAGCCCCCGATAACGCCATTGCTATAAGTTCTGCATTGTCGCCACCTGCGCCTATAATAGTAAGTGCTTTGGCTTTCTTCGAATCGTACTTTCTTGTCAAGTCATAAGCCTTTGTTATCTGCTCAGGCGTTACGCCTGCATCTGCCATTTTCTTATACGATTTCGCATAATTAGCGTACTGTTTGCCCAGTAAATCCTGTGAGAGATACTCTTTCTGTTTGTCATTAAGCTCGGTATCGGCAGCGAGTGCAAGTTTCTTAGCTGACTCATCACCTTTGTTTATCCTGTTAAATGCAGCTGTATACGTCTCCGGCGTAAACCCTACACTATCTATATCTGACGGTATTATCTTCTCAGCATATGAGCCTTGCGGTGTACCGCCGCCCTTATACGCCCTCACAAGGTCGTAAGTCATTTCGGCTATGTGCTCGTATGCCTTATTCATTTTCGCCGCCCTATCGCTGTATGACATGCTCAGGTCGTTCCTGTATGCTCTGATATCCGCAAAGTAATCTCCGACCGTCTTGTAGTCCGGATCGTCACCTGAAGATTTGCTCATGGTTTTGCTAAACGCTGTAAGCCACTCCTTTTCTTCATCGGTCAGCTTATCCGCAGCGTTAAGTGCAGTGAGCTTGTCCTTGATGTCATAAGCCTCTGACGTATAGCGTGAACTCTTATCCTCGTTGAATGTGTATTTAGCTTTGAGCGATTCTCCGAGACCTGCCCATTTTTCAGCAGGTGTTGTGAGTGGAAGTATTACATCACCGAGACCGCCAGTGAGCTGATCAAGTATATATTCAACACCCTTTGGAGTAGCAAGCACATTTAAGGCTTCACGCATAGCTTCAGGACCTTTGTTTATCTGCTTCGCAAGGAAGTTCGCAATCTCTGATGTTGATTCGTCTGTTATGTCCATATAAGTTTCAGGATTTTTAAGCAGGTCTTGATTTGAGCTTGATATAAGGTCTGAGCCATACCACGTTTTGTTGTTGCGTGCTTGAACGAGTGCCCAACCTACAGGTGATACCGACGGTATCAGCTGTTCCTTTAAGTAACCAAGAAATTCTTTCGTTACTGTAGAATCTCTCTCATCAGGATAGATATTATCAAGCACAATGTTTTGGAAGAGCGTTCCGAATAGTGCTGAAATTTCTCTATCTCGTGGAAGTTTTACCCATGTATCGCCCCATTTGAATATCCAGTAGTTATTCTTTGTGTACTCGCTTAATTCATCATATTCCTTGCGTTTTTCATCATCATCGCCGAACCACCCTGAATTAATGAACGCAAGCAGTACAGCTGGAATAGCCTGTGTAGCAAATGCGCGAGCGAGCTTTAATCGACCATTTTTAGTAGTGTACGTTTCTTTTGATGTAAGTAATGTTACAAACTGGTTTACGCCTGCGACCGCCGCTCCAAGGAACGGTACTGCTTGTCCTAAACGTTTTGTTTTTGCTCCCTTACGGTTAAAGTTTACTGTAGCCTCACGAGCTGCCTTACCTGCGGTCATAACTTCTCCTGTAGCGCCAAATTTACGCTTGTATGCTACATAACGTGGAGCGGATTCTACCGCAGTATTTAGCGCATCTATAAAGTGTGCCGCCCATACAAGCGGATTATGCGAACGATGAATACTTTTCATCACCTCACCAAGGGTGTCGCTATCCGCCATATATTTATGGTCAAATCCTGTAGTGGATTTGTACTGTTTATACATGTCGCTCTGATGTTTACTGCTGAACTCATTTTTGAGTGCCTGCCCCAGTGCAGTAATCCACTCTACTGGATACGTAAAGTTTTGATACCAGTGTTCGGCATCAGTATAAACCCAACCATGCTGAAAGTCTCTTATAGCATTGCTGATAGCGAATATCGGGTTCTGCGATGTAGTCAATGCGGAGAATACGCGTGTCAGCTTTGCTATATGTTTAAACATGTACTCTGTAGGCTGTACTGCCGTTATCGCCTGTGCAAGATACTCATCCATTATCCTGTAATAGTGCTTCTCGCCGTTGATAAGCGCAACTACAACATCCTTGTCAAGACCATTATCGGTAGGCACGAACTGCGTTATAGTGTCGTCTATAACATCATCTATGATATCACGGTTAGCAAGTTCAGCTTTAAGCTGCGCCTTTTCCTCATCGCTCATCCTGCTCCATTCGCCGCGCTGCTCTGCGCTCCACACATCATTAAAGATATGCTTAAATACTTTATTTTCAAGCCTACCTTTTATTTCTGTGGTATCGACCTGTTGTTTCTGTAATTTAACTTCCTCTTTTGTAACGAATTGACCTATACCGCTATGTACTGCCGCATCTTCACTTGTCCACAGCCTGTGGATAGTTGCCGCCACTTCATTATTATGATACGCCTTAACGATGTTGTTGACCTGTATCATGATGTTTTCTATAGGGTTATATATCTCCCTCGTAGAGCCTTTGAGTGAGTTATGTTTCAGCGGATTAACGCCCTTTGATACCTGACCGTTCGCATGGCGTGTATCCATAACACGGAACATTGGAACGTAATGTGGATACATGCTGCGCATCATTTCATATTTTTCTTCTGAGAGCAATCCTGTTTCTACCATCCACGAACGCATGAACGCATCATACCATTCATACACTGCGTCAGACTGCTGTTCAAACAGATTACCGTACTTGCTATCCATATCACGTATAAGCTGCTCATAAGCCGCTATATTATCGCCGCCTGTAGCATCCTGTGACATAGTTACCTGCCCCATTCTCTCACGATCTATAGACTGACGAGCTATGAGGTATAACGCAAAGTCGTTAAATGCGTTCTTCTTGCTTGTGCGTCCTGCCTTTGCACCCTTTTCTTCTGTGGCTTTGATTATATCGGCAAAACTCTCTCTGCCTGTAAGTTCTCCGTTTGGTTTTATAAAACCACGAGTTATGAGCGTATCTGTCACTGATGCGTTAGAACCTGCGAATTCAAGCGCGAGCTGTAAGTTTTCTTTCGGCGTGAGCTTGCGGCCCGATGCTTTTTCAATGTCCTTAACGACCTTTGAAGCCGCCCATGTCGAATCAATAAAGTTTTCTTGGAAGTTGCCGTATGCTCTGTCGAATCCCTGTATGAGCTTCCCCATTGCCCTGTTAGGCGTTTTAAGGTCGTGAACATGCAGCCTATCTTCCGCTCTGACTTCCTCTCTCGTCCTTATCTGACCACGCATACGTTCTGTTGTATTCTTTGTTGTGAATGCAAGTATATCAGCTCTGATAGCCTTGATATCTTTCAGCGTTTTCTTATCCAGCGCAAGCTCAAACGTTTCATAAAAATTACGATTCCGTGCATAGCTTCCCATCTCCCATGCAGTATCCGGCTCAGACAAATACTTCCATACGAAATCAGCTATAGTTTCCATCTGCATTTCTTCTGGGTTGTAGCCGCGCTGCTCCATCTCCTGTTTAAGACCCGGCACGCCGTTGAGCATATCCTGTACCCCGGCAGAACCGTTCAGCCCGAAATCCTTATCGAGCTTATGACCTAACTCATGTATCGTTATGCCAAGCTGTTCCTTTTCCTGCGTGTGTATCTGCGAGTGCATATTGTCAAACCAACCGAGGGTATTCCTGCCCATGTTGCGGTAACGTTTAGCGTAGATATTGACATGGAACGTCTTTCCTATTTCCTTTATGATAGAACCTATATTCTCAGCTATAGCCCTGTTCTCAGGTTTGATACTACGTATAGCCTCGTCCGTCTTACCGTAGTTCTGTCTTGCTTTAAGGTCGTTCAGGCTGCCGCGCAGAGGATTGTCTTTATTTGGTGCTGACTGCTGTTTCTTGCCGCGTGCTTTGAGTATGGTAGGCTCTTCGCTCTTAGATGATGGATTGAAATCTCTTAGTGTAGGTTCAACCAATCCAGTGCCTAAACCTTCATTGCGGTAAAAGTCTAACAACCCATCATGAAAATGACTGCCTAATGGATATGGAGTCGTAGTAGATTTGCTATTTTCAATCATGTATGTTTCGATACTGGCTGGTGATTGTGATTTGTAGTTAGGTATTTCAAAGAAAATTTGTTTTACAGGATTTTCTTTGTTTGTTCCATACAACTTTGCATACAGGCTGTTATCTTTAGCTACAAACTGTACTTTGTTATATTCGTAAGTATTATACTTGCCGTTACCATAGCTTCCTTTGCCCGCATCGTAGACCTTTGCATCTTTCCAAACAACACCTTTAGGCATTGTCTTTAAGCGTCTTATTATCCTGTTCGGTTCAGCTTCGCTTACTTTTTCTTCGGCATCTGAGCTTTCAGCACGTCCTTTTTCAGCTGTTCTTCCATCTTCTTTTTCAGTTCCGGATTTGCTTTCTCTATTGCTTTTCTCAGCTGATGTGCTCTTTTTACCTTTTCCATCTGACTTTTTCTTATTTTCACTTTCATTTGTCTTACCTTCCGTTTTTGCTTTTTTAGACTTCTTTTCCGGTTTAGCTATAGACAGCACCTCGCCGAGCTTATCCGCCCATATGAGGCTTATATCCTCAGTGTCAAGCCCTTCAAATGCCGTGCCTATGCCGCCCTCTCGAGTGTACATCTTTTTTTGTATCTCACGAGCGGCAGCTACAAGCTCAACGAGCATATCGCCCTCTGTCGTAGCTTCTCCTGTTATTTTGGAATTGCCGTAAAATACATCCGGATATTCCGACTTAATGTATGAATAAAAGTTATCTATGCTCTGTGTGCCGTTCTTGCCTGATTTTAATATAATGTTTTTATTTGCCTTCTGCCAGTCGCCGTAATCGGTTATTTCCGACTTTACGGCATCGTCTACTTTGAAGTTGCTATGTGTGACTGCTTGATAGAATTCTTTTTCTTCCGGAGTTCTTAAATCTTCGCCGATGTATCTGTTGTTTTCTATCTCATACCTGAACGAATCAGCAGCAGCACTGAGATCATAATATCCATCCTCTACGACCTGATCATATATTTCTTTAACGAGCTTGCCCATTTGGTTAGCTGATTTAGGTGTATCGTACAGCACGTCAAACGCCTGTTTCATCTCGCTTGCAATAGCACGGTTGCTTCTTATCTTGTCCATATCTATCTTCTTCGCGACAGGCTCAGTTTCCCCTTCGTCAAGGTCTTCCCAGTCTATCAGCTCATATTCATCTTCAATGAACGGTTCGCTGTCTAAATCTTCACTTTCTTCTGTTTTATTGTCAGTATTTGCAGAATTTTGACGATTTTCTTCATTAATTCCTTCAGAATCTGAAATGTCTTCACTTTCTGTTTCAGATTCTTTTTCAGTTTCTGTTTCAGATTTAACTTCTTTTTCATCGTCCTTCTTGTCTTTCTTGTCTTCATCTGACAAGCTGCGGACATATTCCTCGGCTTCTTTTCTCGACTTGAATTCATCTTCGTAGTAACCGTCAGGGTCATAGACTGTAAATGTGCTGCCGTCGGAGCTTTCGTCTATAGAATATCCGTTAAGATCTACATTGTTTTGTTCCTGCTCGTTAGCCGTTTCTGATTCAGATATATCCTCTGAACGTTCTCCGCGTGAAACTATATCGCCGAACATATCATAGAAATAATCAGGGTTGCTTATCCGTGAACTTTCATATTTACGATGTTCGCCTTTATCATCTAAAGCGTTCTTCCATGAATCCTCACGTGCTTTCTGCGCAGCCACATTAAAGCCTGTGTAATTCAGTGGCACATATTCCGACTTATCAGGGATTATTCGACCGGGAGCATATTCATTCTCATGATATTCTTTAAGTTCGCCTTTTTTATTAAACGTAACAACAAACTCAGATTCTATCGTTGGTTCTGTATAACCGTCAAAATCATCTACTTTTATAAAAGTAACTTTGCGGTTTCTCGGTTCTTCTCGCACAAGGTCATAGTCTAAATTCAGTCCTACAGCCTGTATAGCTTTTTTTACGAGCGGAGAATTGTTTTCAACTTCCGCTGACTTATGATAAGTAACAGTGCTGCCCTTCTTTTGACCTACCACATAATCATCTACAGTCTTAGGTTCTTTCTTAGGTTGTGACTTAGGTTCTAACTTAGGTTCTTTTACATTTACTGGCTGAATTTCACTTACAGCAGACTGAGCAGCCGCAGATTCAACTGTAGGCTCTGCCGCTGTAGTTGTGTTCTGAGTTGCCGTTTTACCCGTAGACGCAACTTTCCCTGTAGTTGCGTTGTTGCTTTCAGCAACTTCAGATGCACTTTCAGAGAGAGGAACAACATCATCGGTTATATCTATTACAGGTGTAGCATCTTCTCCAACACTTTGAGCAGCGACTCTTGCATTTGAAGTTTCGCCATCTGCACTTTGAGTATCAATATCCGCATTATTATTTTCAGCATTTGCATTCTCCGTATCTTCTGCGTAAAGGTCACTGTCATTTGAGACTATGTTCTGTCCTGCCGCACTTGCAGGTATGCCGTTGATAACTTCGTTAGCCCGTGCTCTGACCGCAGCTGCGTACTGCCCGTCCTCTGACAGTACGCCGCTGTATAAAAGTGCATTTGAGTTTTTAAGATATTCCTTTATGTTAGTTTTCAGGTCTGTGTTTTCAGGGTCAGCTTTATACTGCTCTATCTGCATAAGGATGTCTGTAGACTTTTTTAACCATGCGTCCGTGAACTTCTGATTATTGTACCCTGTTTCATCCCTGCTGCTTGCTTTGCCGAAAGCGGTAGCGAGCCTGTGCGGAGCTTCAAGTCCTACATAATTATAGAATCTTGCTATGTCGTCATAAGTCTTTTTCTGATAGTAGTCCTGTATCGCTCCTTTGAGATTTGCCGCCTCAAGTGAGCTTACATTATGCCCCTTGCTTATCTCCTTTGCAGTCTCAGCGTATTTGCCGCCTAACCCTATCTCATTGGCAGTCTGAGCAAGGTCTTTCGCGTATGCTGTATTGCTGTTTATATTGCGACCTGCTGACGCTGTATTGAAAGCTGACGCCGCGCCACCCATCATGCCGCCCGCAAGCGCACCTGTAGCCATAGCCTCTGCCGTCTGCTTGACGTACATATCCATAGTGGCTTGCTTTACAGCTTCCTTGTGTGACTTGCCTTCCTGCTCATAGTATTTGACTGTCTGACCGAAATTAGATTTATCCCCCATTATGATCTGATCTGCAAGGTTTTGAGTGATGTTTGCAAAGCCTTCGCCGCCTGCCTCTATCCCCATCTGTCGGAGCGTAGATATAGCAAAGCTCTTTACATCCTTAACAGGTCTGATGCCGCGTCCTACGTTGAATACGCCTTCTACCGCAGGTGATTCAGAGAGGAATTCTAACGCGCCGTTCACGATACCGTTCAGAAACGCCTGCTGTTGCGTACCGCCGCGAGAGAGTGTGTCAAGCACGGTATCGTTTGCTGATACTGTAGACATAGACAGCGTTACAAACTTGCTTGCATTGCTGCCTGCGCCGCCCAGAGTGGCAGTCTGAGCCGCCATATCAGCCATAGACATGACAGCGTTATACCCTACTCGTAAAGCAGGATTCTTTATCTTTTCAGATACCGCGCCGCGCACCTTTGAGCCGTAGTTTGATATTGCGTTCAGTGAATCGTTTGCATCTATAGGCTTGTATTTAAACATCCCTGTAGCGTTCTTTACGCCTTGTATAGCGTTTCTTACAGCTGCCACCTGCGGCAGTGCTACATTTGCGCCTACGGATGCTATTGAAGCCATTACGGGACTTGATTTAACGTCAGTCTCTATCATTTTCTGAACGTTCTCAGCGTTCTTAGGATTGAGCTGAGTATACTCAAGCGATTCAAGATATTCTTTAGCCGCCTTCTTGCCGTGCTTTGCGTAGGTATAGTTATACATATCCTTCTGCATTTGCGTAGCGGATGAAAGCAATCCCATTTTCGGGGACCACTCTGATTCAGTGCCTTTACCCATGAGTGAAAGCAGACCGTGATTCTTACCTGTATACTTGCTTGATTCCTTGTCGTTTAAAAATTCCTGTTCTACCTTTGAGTACGTTTCAGCCTGTTTCTGCTTGTATTCTTTTGACTTTGAATCGTCATTTAAAAGCTGTTTTGCCGTGTCACCGATGTGTTCAAACACGCCTTGTTTTTTATATGTGATATCACGTTTTTCTTTCGGGTCGTTATATTCGTAAGTGTTATATTTTGTCTGCGTAGTATCAGGTGCTTTCTCCCATGTTTTACCTGATGCATCTTTGAATGTTTCAGTCGCATCCGTGATGTATGAACCGTCGCTGAGTACAGACTTTATAGTATATGTACCTGCGTTGGTTACTACCTTATCGCCCGGATACAGACCTTTCGGAGCTTTGCCGTTTACGGATTTTACAGTTATAGGTTTTGTACGTGTTTCACTTTTCTTTGTACTTTCCCATGCATCAGCAAGTGCGTTTTCTCTGTCAGCTGCCTTATCCTGCCTTGGAACTAATGATTTTGATACCGGGTTTACTTCAAGTACATGGCTGCTTTCACTTCCGAAACTTTTCTTCCCATACTTTTCAAGTTTATCTATCGTCTGCTGAGAAGTCTTAGGATTTTTAAGTCCTGAAAGAATTGCCATATCTGCTTTATCAGGTTCCCTTGGTGTTTCTTTTATTTTGTTAAATGCCTTATCTGCAAGCCCTCTTATGGTAGGGTTATTTATCCCTATTCCTTCAAGCGCATTTGTTATATCACCTTTAAGTTTTTCTTTCGCCTCGCCTTTGATTACGCTTGCGTTATGTGCGTTGATAGTGTTCTGTACAGTCTTATCCATGTGCTTAGACTGGATATTAGCCATTTTAATAACATCAAGCGTGCCTTTGGGTTTTGAATTATTGTTTCCCTTTTGAGAATCACTCATGCGCACCGAGCCGGCTTTAAGGTTGCTGAACCCTATATCATCATCGTTGTACAGCCCTGCGCCTTGTTTCAGTTTTATATACCCGTTCTGACTTGCACTCTTGCCTGTGCCGTTGAAGTTGTCCGCAGTGACCTTAGTAGCACTTACGCCTTTTTCTTTACTGGCTTTTGGTACGCCTGTGCTTGTGGTAGTCTTGAGCGTAGATGAAGACTTTTGGGTAGGCGTTACCGAATTGCTGTGTTTGCCTGTATCACGGTTCGTACTGCCGCCCTTTTTAGTGTCGAACGCTTTTGATGCAAGCTGTTCTTTCTTTTGTTCCTTCTGCTTCTTTGTAGAGAGCGTATCACCGCTTAAAAAATCCTTTATCTTTCCTGTTAATGACATTCGTTATTCCCTTCCGTGGCTTTCGTATAGAGTTTAAAAAGGGCTGCCACTTATCTGTGAAAAATGTGATGTTAGTGTATCCGTGAATATTGCTAACATCACATTGTGGTCGTTACTTTCCCATTCTTGACTTTGCGTATGCATACGCCTGTGACGGGTCTACACCTGCATTGATAGCCTGTATATAGAGCTGTACCGCGTCATTTATAAGTCCCTGCTGTACTTGGTCGTATTCCTGCTGTGTCTGCGCGTTTTTAAGCGCGTTTTCAAGTTCCTGCTGTCTGTATTCCGCAAGCATGTTGTATATCTGCTGTATAGTCGATACACGGTTCTGGGATGTCTGTGTGTCCGCTGTAAGCTGTGTCTGCGCGTAATCTCTTGAATCACTCATAAGGCTTCTTGCAAGGTCGTTTATCGCGCTCTGGCGTTCTACTTCGTTTGATGCCGCCGCCTGTTGACGCAGTGCTTCTGTTGGGAGCTGACCGTAAAATCCTGTTTCAAGTGCTTTCTGATTCAGCGAATCGAGCGTGTTATTAAGCTGTTGGTCATACCGCCCGTTCATCTGTTCGCCTGCCTGTGCAAGTGCCTGTTCCCATGTCAGAGTGTCGTAGTCTGACAGTTTAGGAACGTTGTTATATCCTGCGTCCATGATAGCGTTGTAGAGCTTGTCTAACAGTTTGTCTTGCGTCCACTCCTTGGTAAGCCCTGCATTTGCACCTGTTATTTCTTCACCATTCAGAGTGTAGTAACGCATATCGTTACCCCTGCCGACAGCGAACGCATAATTGGATGTATCAAGCCCCATTCGCTGTGCTATCTGTCCGAGGCTTTCACCCGTTGATTTAAGGTATGACAATCCATCCGAACCGTATACAAGGTCTCCGCTGTCTATAGCGTTACCGTCTGCATCCCTGAGAGTGGTAGCGTCGTATGAACCATCCTCATTAAGCTGCATGACTGATACGGGAGAGTTACTTATAGCAACGAGCTTGCCCGTCTTGCCGTTATCATTCGTAGCTATGTACTGTTTCTTATACTGTGAATTATTCGGGTCCGAAACAGTGATTATGCCGAAAAGGTCAGATGGGCTTGAACCATCCGAGCCGATGAGCTTTAAGGTGCCGTCCTGCTGAGTTACGACGTTATACTGTTTGCCGTTGTTGTCTGTAGCTACCGTAGAATAGTTATAAGTTTTCTGATAGTTGTTCTGATTTTGCCCGCTTGCAGTCAGCTTATCTATCTTTGCGTTTCTCTGTTGCTCGTACAGTGCGGCTGTCGCCCAATCTCCGCGTGATACAGCATCGTTTATGAGCCTTTGGAAGTCGATGCTCTTAGCTGTGCTTGTGGTATTGTTCGCATCCACGAGTTGAGAGTCATATTTGCCGTTTCCGTAAGCCTTAGTTATCTTATACGTACCGCCACCAGTGATTACCATATCGCCCTCACGCAGTCCTGACGGAGCTTTGCCGTTCACTGAATAAACGGTCCTGCCGCCTTGCGGAGTATTGCCACCTGATACATTACCCTGCTGCGTTTGCGCAGCGTTATTGCCACCAGTACCGCCAGTGCTGCCCGATACAGCTCCCTGTGCTTTATACGTGTTGTTTACATTCATGGATACGCCGTTTTTGATCGCGGTCATTTTTCCTGTATTCTTATCATATTTGAGAACGACCGTATCACCGCCCTTATCCTTGAATGAAGCTGTGCCTGTAGTCTTTGCGGTATTGTACAGGTCGTTGCCCTTTGGTGTGCCTATGGTGTAGGTGTTGTTTGCCGCAGTGCCGCCCGTGTTTATTTTCCCGATTGAGCCGCCGCCTGAAGAACTGCCTGAGCCGTTGACTCTTGAACTTCCCGAACCGCCCGTAGATGAACCGCCGCTTGAAGCAGTATAAGCGTTCTTTGATACAGTACCGTCTTTAGATGTTACCGTTACTGAACCGTCGCTTTCTTTCTTCCATGTTGAACCGTCAGACGCTTTGTACGTACTGCCCGTTTTCATACTGCTTGCTATCTGCTGACCTTTTGATGAGCCTATAGTGTATGCTCCCATTGAGTATCCCTCACTTTCGTTCATTTTTATTCTTTGCAAAAAATAATATTCTGTTGAATTATTGCATACTCGCTATTCCACTTTCGGAAATAAAAAAAGCGAACATTATAAAAATGCTCGCTTGAAACGGGGTAATTCAGTTAAATTACAGCTACTTCCTTGAAAAGTACCTGCCTATTTTATAATTGTCAGCGTCTATGTCATTGATAAAGTCGTTAGCTATGCTGAAATAAAACTCTACATCATCCTGTGCGTTGAATCTTGACGCTGTGTTGAAGTAGTCGTTCTTAGCCATATTCATAGCAAGATAATACTCCACGCACTTGTCAGTTACACCGTGAGTAGCTATATAGTCCTTGACCTGCTCATATGACCACACCTCGCCGCGCGGTCTCATGCCGCGGACTATCTGCTCTGCATCCTCTTTGCTGATGCTGTACGCCAGTTTCTCCATTTTGTTTATGATCTCGTCATAGCTCCTGTGGTCTAACTGTTCGAGCATACCTAACGCCCATTCAGCCATATCCATGACCTTATCTTCTCCGCACTTCTGCTTTACTATTACAGCTAAATCCTTAAAACAGCTCATATCCTCACCCTGCCTTTCTCTATCATGCAAGTTTGATAGCTGTGAGGGCTGCTGCCGTGAACTCCGCTGACACATCACCTGCGTTAATAACACTGATCGTAATATCGTTGTTGACATTGCAACATGAGCCTCCTACCGCTACAAGATATGGGATAACGACATTAGCTGTTGTAGCTGTCGCTGTCGCTGTTATATTAGCTGATGCTCCCGTAACTGCTACGCCGTTAGCCGTAAGCTGAGGGATTATGTTTCCTGCTGTAGTTCCTGTGTTTACAGTGCCGTTGAAAAGCACAAGATACAGTCCTGCATTCTTTAAAGTGAGTGCTCCGCTTGCAGGATTCGGTGATACGGATATGCCTGTATCTACAGTAGAGGCAGAGTATACTACAGCTCCGTTCACTAATACAGTCTGTGTAGCACCGTTTGACATTCTTACGCTTGATTTTTGGTATCTTTTATTACAATTCGGCATTTTTTATTCCCTTTCTGAGATTTTATCTCTAAAAAAACAGGACAGGTGGCATCACGCCACCTGCCCCCACATTGTTAAATGTACACGTTATTCAGTTAGGCTAATAAGCCACCTGACCGCAGCATCCGTTACCTGCTCCACCGCAGAACGGATTTACTCCGCTTGAATAAGTAGTAGCCATAGGATACTTAACTACTCCTGCTGTAGCAGCGTTTATAACGTTTGCAGTTTCAAGCTGATTGATGCGCGCCTGCATCTCTGACATCTTATTGCAGTTCATAGTGTCAAGGACTCTCTGTGTCTGCTTTGCCATTTCAGCCTGCATTGCAGCTGCGTAATTTGCCATATCGAACTTTACTGAGTCGATATTGCGGTTAGTCTCACAGCAACACTTCTGCTGTTCAGCGAAACCGCCCATAAGTATATTGCTTATGTTCGTAAAGCCTGCCGCAGCTGCCGCCTGTGCATCTCTTACTTCACCCAGGTTGTTGTACGCTGCGTCTTTGATTGCACTTATCGTTTCATAGGTAGTTCTCTGAACGTCAGCAGCAATGTCAGCCTGTCCGCGCTGGATAGCGTTAAGGTCAACTGCTCTCTGAATATCGGCTGTCGTAGCAGCCGCTACGCCGTTACCGCCCCAAAAACCGCCGCCGCCCATCATTGCAAAGATAAGGAATATGATTATCCATGCAGAGTTTCCGCCCCACATGCCGCAATCATTCTTATCTGTTACAGCTGCGATGTCAGCTAAAGATAAATTATCTGTCATAGCTTTATCTCCTTCTGTTAAATAGAATTAACTTGTTATATATCAATGCATTGAATCCATAAAGTTTTTAAATGCGCTGTCAAAGTCTATACCGCGAGACTGGCATACATTTCTTGCTATCTGCTCTACAGCTTTATCGTCGCCCTTCTGAGCAAGGTTCAGCGCGTTTGAAAGGATAGGATTGTTCTGTATCTGCGGCATCATTTTGTTTATTATCTGCTGTGGATTCATCATCCGTGAAAACATCTGCATAGGGTTAAGATTCATCTTCCGTTACACCTCCGCTCCACATTGAAGTTATCTGATTGACTGTATCGTTTATAGCGTCCACCTTATTATTAAGCGACTGGATAGCCGCCATAAGGTCACCGCTTGCGTTCTCAGCCTGTTTTGGTGTATCCTCGACTGATAGCTCATACTTGAATATCTTTGACGTGCCGTCATTCATCATCTGTTTTCTGTATATCGCCGTGCCGTCCGACATGAGATAATACTTAGGTTGCCCGTCAAGGCTCGTGTTCGCCGCCTTGATAGTCTCAAGGTCGCTGACTATCTCCCACATTACCTGCTGCTGTTGCTGTTGCTGCTGCTGATAGTTAGGTATCATCTGCTGATAGTTTTGTGCTGTTTGCTGATACGGTTGCTGACCAAACATCATATTATTGTTATTGCCGTTTGGTATCATATTCTGACGCATCGGCATATTCGGCATATATGGATTGTTATACAGTGGCATATTCCCGTACATGTTTCAGTTCTCCTTCCTTATTTACGCTTAAATTTTCGCATAAAAAAAGAAGGTAAGACTTTCGTCTTACCTTCGATTTATTACACTGTATCCGCCGATTTCCTGTCGGTAAACCGTCAATGCTCGTCCATGTACAGCTCACATACACTGTGCTTTCTCGGCGGCAGTATGTCCGAATACCTTTGCACGTCGTCGTACTTATGTTTCAGTGTTGAAATGATACGGTCTATGCTACTTAATGACATGCCAAATTCCATCGCCTGTTTAGTCCTCGTCCAACCTGCTATTCTTGTTCGAATTATTTTTTCCTCGTCCTCTGTGAGAAGTGCAAGGCTGATGAATTCGTCAAGAATAACGCTGTTCCATGGAACTTGTTTTGCCATTTCTGCCGTGCTCCCTATTCGATTGTTATAGTTCCGTTACTCCATCCGACTTTATACCCTAAAAATTCAAGCAGTTCTCGGATACCGCAGTAATTCTTGTCGTTGCTTTTAAAGCCCTCTATCTCTGCCGACTTGCCGTTAAAACTGACCTTTACGCCCGGCATGCTCACTACAGGCTTGCTACCCTTTGACGTGACCGGGAATCCTGCGTCAGCAAGGACTTTCGGTGAGAGATAATTACTGCCGTCCTTGAATATACCCTTTGTAGAGTATTCCTTGCCGAATATCTCAATGCTTCTGTCTGTTACCACTTCATCATCTTCTTTCTGTGATGGTTTGCTCCCGCCTGTCTCGATTATCCAGTAGTACTTTACCTGAGACTGCCACACGGTCAGGCTGTTGCACTCACGCATAGCTTTTTCACTTGCAGGGTCGTTGATATAGACTTTGCCGTCCTTAGTCTTGTAAGCAAGCACGAAATGACCGCTGCTCGTCCAAATCCCCTTGCCTACGCAAGCCAGTACGAATTTACCCTGTTCAAGGGCATCAACAACTGTTCTGTGGCACGCATTAGCTGACGTGGTATCCTTGCCGTATATATTGCTGAGATTTACACGTTTGCAGTCTATACCGTACCAGGCAAACTGCGGTATGAAGTACGTGTAGTATGTGCCTTGATTCTTAGCTTTGTACCCGTGTTTCTTTGACCATGCCGCCGTTTCTTTCGGCGTTACCGACTTGTCTTTGAGTGTAGCAATGACCATTGCTGCACAAGTCGGACCGCAACCGCTTTTTGCGATATTAGTCTTTTCACCTTTAGCTGAGTAATCAAGTGCCCCCCAACGTTTATCCGTTTGCAGGTATTTTACTGGTCGATTCATTATGCAAACACCCAATCTTCAGCAAGCATGTCAGCCTGTGATGCAAGCCATCCAAGCTGTATGCCAGACGTTCCAACAAAGGCTATAGCTGCATTACCAATAGCGTCATGTTCACAATTTACGATATCACCATCTGTAGACTTATATGAGATGCAAGTAGCAAGCTGGATATACTGCTTCTTGCCATTCCACCCTTTACGGGCAACTTTGAGACCACGCTTTAAGTATCTTATAGCGTCGCTGAAACTGAATGTTGCTTCACCGCCGAGCTGAGGGCAGTTCGTTTCATCAGCAATCTGCCATTCATCTGAGCAGATGTTTGACGTTGTGTACTCAACCGCTTCTGTTTCACGGATATCCATTAACTTCCCGTCTTTGGTGTGCATCATGATTGTCTCTTTTTCAGCATCCCAATACCAGTAACCACCCCATGATGGTAGCTTTACTTTCGCACCGTTTTTCATGTGTTTGAAAATTTCTTTGAATATCATTCTTGTTCTCCTTTACTTTCCGAGTTCTTCTTCTCATGCTGCACGCCGAAATAAAAACCGATTATCAGCGTAAACACTGACAAGAACTCACTGCTTGAAATAACTCCACGCACTGACAGAATCGCAAACACGACCGTCAGCACAAGTGTAAGGATAGACTTAACGTCTATCAGTTTTGCAATCTGCTTTAAAAACATAACACGCCCTTTCTACCATTTTCGTGAACTCACGAAGATGATATTTTTTCTTTTGCTAAGGACATTTGTGTCCTTAGCACCTGGGAGAGAGGGCAAGCCGTATTACCTGCCCTCAGATACATAGACCACCTACCTTTTTATTGGCAATTCGTTAAACTCTTCCATAAGGTCGTCATAATCGCCGTTGCCGCCTAAACCGTTGTGATACACCGAATGCATCTCATTGAGCATTTTTTTATTCGAGAATGTAACTTCCCCCTCTTCGATATATCGTAATCCGAGATACTGTATCTTATCTGCGAGCAGGAGCTTTATTCCCTGTTTTAATGCGGCATCCTTGTCCTCTGTTCTGTCCTCTACTGTGTCTTTCCTCTTGCGACGGTCGGATATGTAGTTTCCAACCTGCGTTATCAGTGCTGATAATGCCGAGCCGCCGAGGACTGCTATGATTATTTCTATCATGGTTTGAATGATTAATGCATTTCCTTTGCTATTCTAATATTATTACTTCACCATATTGTAAATCTGGTTTTATGGTTGTACCGTTACAATTTATTATCTTAGCTTTTCCCGTATATTCCTTACTATTCCATTCTGTACAAATTATTATTGCATTAACAGATTTAGAATAAGTAGGGATATCAACAAGTCCATCGTCAAAATTTTTTTCATATCCACAAAAGTTGTCATCAGTAATAACTGAATAAGGTGGGATTGTGTAATATCCACCAATCATTGGTGTATCAGTTCTAAAAGAAGTTTTACAAACATGCGTACCTGTTATTTTTTTATTATTTACGTATGCAGTTTTACCTTTGTTAATATCACTTGCTGTTGCTGTTGCATCTGAAGTGTCTAAGGTTGAGTTATTGCCGCCCACTATAGGATTCATAATCATACAACCACCCCCGTTAAGAGATGATTACGTCCTCCGCAGGCATGACGAAGTAATACCAGTATTTTCGTATCACAGCTCGGGTTAATGGTTCGGATTTGGTTGATTCCACTGGCACCGTTCTTAATGAATTTACAGTGTAAATATTTGAGAAAGGTGAATCTTCGAAAGTTGAGAACTTTACGAAATCCCCGCTCAAAGCTGAAGCAGGTGGAGAAACATCGAAAGATATGTTGGATGTCGGGCTTACCGTTATTTTGTACATCTTCTCCGCACTTCCGCCTTTCTTCGGTGCAACATTCGCTATCATATCGCACCACCTTTTTCGGTACGGGAATTATCCCCCCCCCGAATCTTTAAAATATTAATTTTATGCATATTATCAACTCCTTATTGTTTTACTGCGTTTTTCTGTAACCATTTAAGTAAATCGCCTGTTGGCGGTTCGAGAAATGTGACGGTACGGTATGCTTCGTTTATCCATTGACCAGAATCTGATGACATACTATTCTCTATAGCAAAAGTAACCTGCGTATTATCATACATAAGTCTTCTATAAGTATATTTTGGCATTAGTCTTGCACCACCTTGATTTCTGAAAAAATTTCCCCATTAGATTCAAAAGGAATCGATGTCGTGAACAAAGGTTGCAACTGTTCATATTCCCAGTAATTAGGTGTAAATACCCATGTTTCACGAAATTCTGTTTTTACATTCCTTTTTGCTACATTATGAATCATCACATCACCCCCTAAGAATAATTCACATCGGATATAGTAACGTATACTTCAATAGCCGCTGTCGGCACGGTATCAGCAGTAAACGTCAGTTTACCTGCCGCCTGCCCTGTACACATTATTCCTGCTTCGGTGTATGCACTCATACTTGCCGAAGTCGGCATAGGAAGTATGAGTTGTTTGGTTTCGTCTGCAAGTACGCCAGTAACGTTTACAGTCTGTGTTTTAGCCGTACCGTCCCAACCTGCAATGGTTAGAGTTATTTTGTGTGCTTTTGGTTTGACGGCTGATACTGCATTATCTACATAAAATTTATGTGTAAGTTGACCATTTTGTATTATATCTGTTCCAACTGTAAAAACACCAAAAGGCGTAACGTTTAAATAATTTTCGGCACCCTCTTGATCAAGAGTAGAATCTTGAGCAACAGCAAGACGTATTGCCGGTCCTGAAATTTCAATTGAACCCATTTGTTTTTTATCATTATTTTGGACTCCAGTTGCAAATTTATCTTTTGCGACTTTCATAGCATAAGATATATTATCTTCGTTACCATTTACCATTAATGCTCCTGTCATTGTGCCGCCTGACTTTGGTAGATAACTGTCCAGTGCAGTCTTATCAGCTTTCCCCGAAACAGCATTGTTTACAAACTCCCCCAACCCCTGTACATTTTCCTTTTTAGTTATCGGGTATATCTCATTCAGCACGCCCGATGCGTCTTTTACGTTTATCAGAGCGTCTATTTCATTTGCCATATCATCACCCCTATACTAACTGTATAAATAAGTCACCGTCTTTCATAGCCGCTATCTGTGCCGCTGTTGCGTCTGTAGAAGACACTGTTACGGTAGCCTTACCATCCCATGAATTGACTTTATCCTGTGTTATAGTGTCCAGTACGGTTTTATTAGCGTGACTGTGTTTACTTTCCGATGCGGCGTTCACTTTTTCTTTAAGTGCTGTGTCTAAGTCAGATTCAGCGACTTTTGACTTGCTTGCTAATGCGCCTGTAGGCACTATAATGTTTACGTTCTTACCTGATGGTGTCTGTTTAGTTCCGTTTACGCTGATGGATTCTATAACATTGGCTTGTGCCCCTGCTGCTATACCGTTGAGTTTATTCTTTTCAGCAGTGGTATAGTCATTTGTACTGAGTCCTTTGCCGCTGACCTTATCGACCTTGTTGCCGACCGCCGCTGTAAGTGCGTCAGCCGCAGTTTGGTGGCTTTCTATATAGTCAGCTAATTCCTTAAACGTGTCATACGCTTCTGGAACTCCTTCTCCCATAAGTTCGGACCGCAGATTATCTATAGCTGTCTTAATGGAGCTTGTTACGTCTGTAGACTTTGCTTTTTCGTTGATAGCCGTTATCATGTCTGACAGCTTACTTGCAAGCGTTGTGCTATCGTCTATCCATACATTATCAACGCCTGTCTTGATCATCAGCTCATACAGTACATTTTCTATCTTCTTTTTTATGATCGCGTTTTTCTTTGCCATATCTATCTTTCACCGTCCTTACGTCTTACGTCAAATCAAAACAATACTTGCCTTGCGACAATTCGCTTTCACTTTCCACGGCATTATCTATAGGTTTAACATCGCCATCAATATCAAGGAAGTATGCGGATACACTTTGTGCGTTATCAGTATTTAAAACGTCATCGTTTTCAACAACTCCACTATTTGCAGGTTTAAACCAAATGCAATTACTTACATTAGGCTCTGTAGACTGTATAAACAATGAAAGACCGTTTCCTTCAACAGCAGTCTTTGTTTGTTCGTAGTAATACTTTGCATTATCTGTATTCTCGCCATCTCTCACGCCTGTGCCGCCTACGGCATATGACTTTGACAGTTTAGCGTTTTCTTCCGCAGATGCCGCCGCATTGCTTGCATTTACTGCATATTCTTTAGCGTTGTTTTCGTGAGTTTCCGCTCTGTTCGATGATTCTTCAGCCTTTGATGCGTAACCGCTTGCTGCAAGTTTAGACGCAGCGGCTTTGGATTCGGACAGTTCCGCAGCGGCTTTGCTGTCAGCTGCGTTCACCGCACTGCTGTTCGCATTTGACGCACTGAGCTGTGCGGCTTCTACTGCGTTGGTTATGGTAGATAATACTTCTGATGAAAGATGCGCCAGTTTTATTGATGCGTCCTTTATCTCGTACTTTACGCTCGTATTCGCACCGTTTTTGTTGACTGTAGGCTTCAGCGTCACGCTTTCTATAAACGAATACTGGGCGAGCAGGTCTGTTACATCGGATTGCGTATATGTTCCATCATCGTTCACGATGCGGATAAATACGGCGTTGCCCTCTCTTAATATGGATATCGAAGCAGGTATCTTTTCTATGTTAAGGTCAAATACCTGTGTCTCTACTCCGCTTTCGGTCGTAACTTTTAATACGCCTGTAGCAGGGTCGTATGACATCGACTTTAAAAGCGGGTCGGTTTTTTCTTTGAGCTTTGCGTCCGATTCAAGTTTTGTGTAACGGTCTTTTACCATCGTCAGCAGCGTATCCGCTATCTGCTGCACGGTCATTGCTACGCCGTCAAGTTTTCCGCCTATCGTTCCTGCCATATCCGCACCGTTAAGGTCGAACGCAAGATTCTCTCTGTTTATGCCCCCGGCCGAACCGTCAGGGTGTACAGCCGTAGGGTCAAACATGCTCATAAGGTTATCAAGGTCTTGCTTTAAGGATTCGGGTCCTCTATCGTCCACCGAATATTCACCTTCTGACCCCATGAACGTCCTTTGTGGTTTATAACTCATTTAAGTAACTCCTCGTCTTTTAATATCGTTGGTATAACAAGGTCGGTCGTGTCATAGACGAATCCCACGCCTATCAATGTTATAGGGTCTTCTATGGCTGAGTTTTGCAACTCTATTTGAAACGTGTTCGACACCATGACTATCTCTATCATTTTAACGATGGCCTCACGGTATCCCCATATCTTTCCCCACTCACGCCCGTAATAAAGCGATTCGGCAAGGTCTGTAGGCTTTAGGTGGTACGAGCTGTAGCCTGCACGTATGGTTATCTCAGCGGATGAATGTATGTTGTTGTGCTGTTGGAATATGAGTCCTACCATCTGCACGACCTTGTTTGTTATAGGTGAGTCAAAGAAAAATTCCTTTGTCTTTACATGAAGCTCTATTGCTTTATCGTCTCCCGGAGCGTGCAGTAAGCTTCCGTCATCGTTTCTGACTTCTTCCGTGTACACGTCCGTGTATCTGTCGAACGCCTTTAATATAAAATTATTAGACGCAAAATACAGGTTTTCAGGGTCATTGAGCCACCTGTTCACACGCCATCCTGTAACAAGTGTGAATGACGATGTATCCCATTCGTACTTCAATACTCTGTCGCAGTATTCACCGTTAGTCGAGTACGTCAGCATATATACGTTGTTGTAAAACACTGCCTCGCACAATCGCTTGTTCTTGAATTCCTGTATCGTATTTTCTATGACGTTTTCTGACAGCTTTTTAATTATCTGATTGCTTTCAAGCAGCACGTAATCATCTGAAAGCAGTGCAGCTGATACGCAGTACACGCCGTCTTTGCCAAGGTATGTGAAGCTGTTAGGTGTAAGGCATAGAGTCCTTGCTGACACGCATCCGTAAGGCAGGTTCAGTATACGCCACGTGGCATCGCTTAAAACCGTTGCTCCCGTCCATGCGCACCAACCTGATTCGTAAGATACGAGCAGTGCGTTAGACAGGTTTATCATTCCTGTTACTGCCCCGTATCCGTTTATCGCAGGATACACCTTGTTTATCTCTGATTTGAAATAATTGCCGTATCCTATCTCGGAATAGTATAGCCCGTTATCGTCAGGGTTGCCGGCTGCAAATACTCTCTGTGAGCCTTGATGCACGCAGAATATAGTACACTTCTTTATAGCTGTAAGGTCGCAGTCGTTGTCCTTACCCTCTGTTTTAGTCTCATAACTGAACGCTATTCCACTCGTTGACGGGTCTACATACCCGTTCACTTTCGAGCCTTTTTCTTTAGCTGTGAACATGACTGAGTTTCCGGTCACTGCCGCGTTCCAGTCATCAAAGCCGACCTTACTCAGTTTGTCTACTATGCTACTGACTACTTCACCGTCAGTTACTTTGAATGTTTTAGTCACGTTATCAAGACACACTGTCACGGTAGCTGCGGCTGTAGCTCCCGACGTTACTGTTATGACTATCTCTTCTTCTTTGGCAGGATCATATGCGCTGACCTTGCGAACGACGGAGCTTGAAAAGTTCTTCACGTCCGTGCATTCCCTCCACTTTGCCGCATCCTTAAAATTTTCGTGCTTTAAGTTCACTGCTCCGAGATTGGTCACTGATATATAGAAATGCCCTTTTTCGCCGTATTCGCCTTTTACTATTTCAAGCCAGTTCTCCGTGTTTGAATAGTCGTCTGTTTCAAGGTTGACTTTTTCCCTTGCCTTTAATGACTTGTACGTTTTTCCTGTGGTAGTGTTCTTTACAAACGTTCCCTCTTTGATATCCTGCGTCCTGTCGGTGTCTTTAAAATCTTCTGTTGGCAGATCGTCCGTGTAATTGCACTTTACGACCTTATTGATGCCAACTGATTTGAGACCGCTTTCTGAAGAAAAGTCTGTCGCTCCCCACTGCCATAGTTCCTGCCCGTCTCCAAAAAACAGTGTATTGCCCATAATGTATGGGTATATCTGTTTCGCTCCGTTTGACAGGTCACACTTATATGTCAATGCGCCGTTTGATATATCAAGGTCATACAGCTTGCCGCCCTTTACCACGCACTTTTTATAAGTCGAGCCGATGAGCCATGCGTAGCCGTCTGTCACGTTTGCTCCGTAAGCCTCTGAGTTGACCTTGGAACAGCCTTTTCTTGTCTGTAAAGCTTTTACTTCTGCGGCGTAGTCTGCGTTCTCAGACAGCTTCATTTCCTTGTCTTGAATATCTATGCCGGGCGAGATGTCGTTGTATCCCCCGGAGAAATCCGAGTAGACCTGTTGTTTCCAGTTCTCAGCCATAAGCTAAAACCCCCTGTATGAAGGCGGCATACGCCTGTGTCTCCTGTGCTTTTGGAGCATTGCCGCATCAGCGTTGATGAGAGCGTTTTTATATTCTTCAAAGAATGATACTGCGTTGCTGTCAGCCTGCCCGAAAAGCCTTGCTCTTATCCTTGCTGATATATAGAACTTCATAGCGTCTATATACTGTTCAGGCATCTCAATAGGCGTTGTCTTTGTCTGTGGTAAAGGCGGCTGTGCGTAGTACCTTATCTCGTACTTGCCCGGAATGGATATAGTCAGCTCGTTTCCGTTATGCAGTTCAAAATCCGTAGTGCCTGTTCTTTTCTCGGAATCTATCACCTTATCAAGCAGTATAAGTTCATTCGATAATGTCACGATCTCAAAATTTTCCGCAGTCTCTACTTTCTCTATAGTGTATTTCCCTGCTTTGAAATGGTTGAGTGCTATGTCGCTTATCTCGCCTGTCACCCAGTTAAAACACGTTGTAGGGTCTATCTGTATCGATGATATGAGCTGTGCGCCTATTCTGATATCTTCCGATGTCTTCATGCTGTCTACAGCTCCTTTCTTTAACTCATTGAAAATGTACGGGTATAACCGTCATGCAGTTCGTCTTTCTGTACGGCAGCGCTCATGCGGTCGGCAAGCTCCATGGAACGATCATATATATCATTCCTGTTTGAACGTTCAGCGGAACGTTTTATACGCTCGTTCTTTTTTTCTATGGTAGCCACTGCGTTCCTGCCTGTGCTCGTGTATCGGCAGTATTCAAGCGTTCTTGCGTCGAGTGGATCATACGGCACTGTAAAGCAGTATGTATCGCCTATATTCTCCGTGCTGTGCACTTCATAATCTCCGCTCACAACGTCTTGAAGTATGAAATATCCGTCCTCTATATATCTGATGCGCTCTGCTATATGGTTCGTGTCGTTTTTTACGAGCCGCATGCGTTTTCGTCTTGAAAGCGTAGCTTCTATTATCCGTTCCCTGCGTGACATTGGTTTCCCCTCTCATTTATTAAATAAGGGGAAGCGTTATACTTCCCCTTGTATCCAGTTTTTCAGTTTTGACTAAGCGGCAGTTATGCCTGTGATAAGTGCCTGCGCAGATGGTCTTCTGCATATAAGATCTGCATACTTTGTAAGCGTAGCTTCGTAAGCTGCCTTTTCAGCTACCCTTGAAAGTATTGAACCGTCAGCATCCATCCATCCCCAGTCAGCCACCTGAGCAAGCGTCAGGTCTTTTGTATTGATAAGATAGAGAGTGTTTGCATCCATGTACTTTTCCTTTGAGATAGGAATCTTGTTGTAGGATACAATCTCTACGCCGCCGTCAATCTTTGTGTATTCGATGTTTCTCTTGTACGTAAGCTGTTCTGCCATGTACGCTCTGTGGACACCTGCGTCACAAGTGATGAAGTCAGGCTTTTCACCAACGAAATCTTCTATCTCGTCAATAGCTTCCTGTAAGTAGAGCGAGTTGAACGCTACAGTGTTACCGCCAGTCTTCTTGTCGAATACGAACGGGTTATACCACTTATTCTTAGAACGGTCGATACCGTAAATAGTGGAATCCTTTGTAAGTATTTCTTTAAGACCTATAAGTTCCTTGCCGTAGTTGCCTGCAAGTGAGATGTAGTCATCTGCTCCTACAGTAACGTTGTCCGCAAATGAGATAGTATTTGTTGCATAGTCAACATCAACGATCATCTTTGCTTCCGCAGTCTTTGTCTGTGTAGTTCCTGCAAGTGTGAAGAAGTCAACTACCTGACCGACATAGAACGTCTTTATCTTGCCCTTTACAACAACATTTTTGCCTGCTGTTACCGCAGTCTTTACCTGTCCCATGATACCGTCAGACTTACTCATGAAGTTTCTTCTCATCATGTCTCTGATATCTACTGTGATGTCTTCCATCTGAGTTGATACCTGGTCTGCGAATGATGCAGCGTTGTTCTTTGATATCTTCATGAGCTTTTCAGAAAAGCTTATTCTGCCGTACAGGTTCTTAGTGCTTGTGATACCCTGCTTGTACTGTCTTGGAGATGGAGCAGGAAGGTCGTCTGATTCGCCCCTTGCTCCGATACCGCCGTGTCTGCCGTACTGGAGAGCGAACTTGATATCCTCGCCTACTACGTTTTTAGAGTTCTTGTCTATCTTTGCAAATACAGGACCCGAACCTGTGTCTATAGTTTTGATGAGTGGTTCAAGATATAATGTCTTGAGCGCTTCTTCAAGTGTCTGTACTGTTGAAAGTGCCATATTCTAATTCCCTTCTTTCTTTTGTTTTTACATTAGCTTTGGAGCATCTTCTTAAATTTCTCGCCTGCGTCTCTGAAGTCCTTTGGCTTATCAGCCGGCATTGCGTTTGGCTGCGCGCTGCCGCCGCTTGATATCATCTGAGGCGTGCCGCCCTTTGAAAGGTCTTTTATGTAGTCCTCGACGATAGCCTTTTTAAGTTCTTCGTTGTGTCTGAGCGAGTCGAAAGAACCAGCGTCTTTGAGATAGTCGTCAAGCGACTTTCCTCTGTTCTGTTCTGATTCCGCGAGCTGATTCTGAAGCTGTTCTACCTTCCCTGCCAGCCTATTGTTTTTAGCTGTCTGATAAGCGTTCCTGTATGAATTGATGTCGTTCTTCGGGAAGTCACCTTCGTTGAGTATCTTGATCATGTCGTCGTTGTACTCCCCAAAATCCGGATGCTCGCTGCCGAACGCTTTAATGGTGTCAATGATGTTCTTGTTCTCCTGCGCCCTCTGGGACTGTTCCAAAAGTGGTTCAAGCTTTTCTAACAGTGGAGCAAGCTTCTGCTGCACTCTTGCGTTAGTGAGCTTGTCTATAGCCTCTGTAGGGTTTTCAGAAAACATCTCAAAGAACTCATCACTGTTCACGTCAAGTTCAGGTTCATCCTGCGGCTGCGGCTCATTATTAGCAGCACTCTCTAATGGTTGCTGCTTATCGAGGCCGTTAAGCTGCGATGTCATATCCTGAGCTGACAGGTCGGCAAGATTGCCGTTCTCGATCTCTCGCTGTATTGCGTCGTTTATCATCGACTGTATCTGTGATTCGTCAAGACCTGCGTTTATAGGTGGTATCGTATTAGGTTCTGTTCCTGTAGCTGTAGGCTCTGCTGTCGGATCACTGTTATTTGCCCCTTCTGATGCCGTCGGCTCTGTTCCTGCGTTTCCCTCAGTTCCATTCGGCGCAGGTTCAGTTACAGGCTGTTCACCTGTTCCTTCCGCTGCGCTGCCGCCCTGAAGTATCCTCAGAAAAGCGTTGTTTGCATCATCGAGACTATTTATCGGCTGTTGGTTCGTACCGGTTTCAAAGTTGCCGTCTGTAACATCGTCTATAAGTCCTGCGTTCTGCTGCTGGACATTTACGTCATTTACCCCCTCTGTATTTACAGCAGGGTTTGCGCCCCCGTCGGCTGCAACCGGCTGAGGCGCACCGTTCTGCTGCTGAGGTAAACCAATATTTGAATCATTCATCTGATTTGCATTATTATTATCTATAAACATCTCGTTTCTCCTTTTTAAGCCAGTGCCATATTTCCGTCAGCCGGCAGTGAAACATCTTCCTGTCCGCCGCCGTTTTCAAAACCGCCCTGACTTGCTCCGTCGGTAACACCTGTTGCCGACTTTATCTGTAAATTGTGTAAATGTTTGTTTACATGTTCCGTGAATATCTCATCAAGTTCAGGATGCTCTATCAAAGCTTCCTCGTACTCTGCCATAAGGCGGAAGTTATTGTGCTTTGAGATATGGATAACATCATCATCGAATTCTCTTATCACTGCAGGCTGACCGGTTATCATTGCGTTGTTTTCTCTGTCGGCGCGTCTCTGCTGTGCGTCGTCCGCTTCTATGAAATCTTCCCAGTTACCCATTTCAAGCATTTCAAATATCTTTACTCTGCCCTCGTTCGTGATATTTCCTGTTTCTGTATCGTTGAACAGTCCGCTGTTTAAAAGTTCTATTACTTTCTGTCTGCGCTGTGCGAGCGTATCTGCTGATTCTGTTTCAGCCTCGATGAATACATCAAATGATGTAAGGTCATTACCGACGAACTCTGATATCTCGAACTGTTCATTCTTGCCTATGTCGCGCACCGTGCGAGCGTACTTTACGTGGTTTTTATAAAGTATCAGCCATTTCTTGCCGACGTTAGCGAGACACTGTTTTATGTTCTCCGCTTCAAGTCCGATTCTTGTATCGTCCTGTTCAGCGAGTGATGCGAGCGCAACGCCTGATGTTATGTTTGACGGATTCACTGACTGCTGCGCGAGCTGTGATACGCCCGACAATCTGTTGAATGAACTGAGCAGGTCTGATTCCTCGTTTTCAAACACCGTAGGGAACGCGTGCGGCTCCATGAAGTGCGGTTCGTTGAAACCTGCCTTATATCTCAGCATCTCGCCCGGACCGATACCGTTTTCCATGATGTACTCTTCGTCAACAAGCGAGTTTTCCTGCACGCTGAGCACGCCTATAGCTACGCGGTTCATGTAGTCCTGTTTGCGGTTCTTGACCGCGTTGTACTTTATCTGAACCGGGATAAGGCGCTCAACGAGCGATTTACCGAAAAATCCGTCAGTCCTTAAAGCCTGCTGCACGTCAAAGCAGAACTCGAACGTGTCATTCTCACCGAGATTGTCAGCGAGCTTTCCGTAATAAAGCAGATGTTCATCCGTGCAGATTATCAGTCTGCCGTTTGGGTATCTCGCTGACGGCAGCTCGTGTTCTTCATAGACTACGACCGAGTTTTCTATCTCTGTAACGCCGAACATATTTCCGGAGAAACGACCTGACACCGAACCGCCGTAATTGCGCTTGTCGGATTCTGTCAGCTTGTATGTCGTGTTCTTCGTTCCCTTTTCGATAACGCCCCACTTTTCAAAGACTTCTTCGGGGGACATGAGAACTACATGCATCACGCGTCTGTTATCCCTGAGCGGCTTGTTCACGTTTTCGGGATAGAATTCAAACGGGGAATGTACCGTAGTGTTTACATCACCCTCGCGGATGTAGTTTCTAACGGTATTCATGTCGCTTTCTCCCATGAGCATCTTTTCGTACTCTTCTGTCGGGAGCAGCCTTGCATCCTCGTCTTTGACCTGCCGTTCTTCATAGCCGACTACTCGTCCTTGCGTAGCATCCCAGACCGTTTTCCATATCGCAGTTCCCATTATTCCTGCAATGAGGATAGCGTCCTGCTGTTTGTCTGACATTCTGAGGCGTGCGCGAGTGCTCGCCAGTATGCGGTTTCCTATCTTTGCCGCCGTACGATCGCTTGACGAACTGGACGCCGGTCTGTTTTTCATTTGATTTTTTCGTTTTGAGAGGAACGCGTATCTCGTCTCCATGTTTGGAGCTATCTCATTAAATACGTTGCGTTCTTCCCAGTCAGTGTAAAAAGGGGTTTCACGGATATCGTGTGTTAGATTGTCAATGAATGTGAATTGATCTCCGTTGTAGAAATTAATGTTTAAACGCCATTGCAGTTCAAGGTGCTGGCGTTGCCGCTTGCGGTCGTCAAACTTCTTTTTAATGTCTGATATAACGCCCTGCTCGAACTCGTGTCTGACGTATTCTTTTGTGTCTTCATCTTCAAGTGCCATGCCCGCCATGCTCGTTGTCGGGTCGCCCTCGATAAATGCCTGTACGACATTCTTAAATTTTTCAAGCAATGTTAATCATCACCACCTGACCGCATAGAATCTTCTTGCTGTTTTGCCAGTGATACATGCTTTTTGTGCGGCTTGCCGTTGTCGTTATAAACGCCTGCGAATGCTTCAGGATTCTTAGACCGCGCAACGCCGCGCACGAGCTTTACGTTCTCCCTCACGCACATTTTTATGATGCTGCCAAGGGTGATTATTATCACGGCTTCCAAAGCCGCCGTAAACGCGATTATAGCAGTCAACATGGTTACCGCTCCTTAGACTTCTTGCCGCAGTTGAGTATATGCCCTCTGTATGCTTTAAGGTCTGTAAACTCAGTTCCGCAGTGCTTGCATGTATAAGTTTTCACTGGTTCTGTATCTTCTGCGGACATTATAGGCTCAGTGTTTTTGCCACTTTCGGAAATTTTTTCAAGATTTTTTTCAGAATACTTGGATTCTTCCTGCGGTTCGTTCGTTTCTACCGTCTGTTCTATAGCATCAGGCTCATCAAACGGCAGCGGTTCTTCTGAGTCTGCACATGCATCGCACTTGCACATATCCATACCGAGCAGTTCCGCGCCCTGTTCAACTATTTCTTTGAGGCATTCCGGGCACACTTGCATACTTGCAGCGCGCACTACCTCGTGACTTATCTCGAATTCAGCCATATTGTTACAAGTGTATGTGTCGCATATCACTGGTGTATTTATCCTTCTTACTAAATTTTTCATCGTTTTGCCCTCCTTCTTTTATTCTGTTGGCAAAGTTTGTCCTTATATCTCTTATGGGCCGTCCTTGTATCCGTGTGCACAGGTCTGCTCACCGTCTGATGGTAATTGATGAGGCCATAGCCTAAACTGTCATACGGATTGTTAATATCTGACAAATCTGCTACTATTTCGGGTTTTTTATCGTCGTTTACAAGCTGTGGCAGTATGCTTATCAGATACGTACATGTACTGAATATCTGTAATTTAGCCGTTACCTTGCCTGTATTTTCGTCTTTGTACGGTTTTAGATACTCATGCAGCGTAGCTTTCCTGAGTTTTTGGTCTACCACCGCCGGCACGAATCCGAGCTTCAAGCCGCCCTCTCTGTAGTAATCTATAAGACACTTACCTGACTGGTCTCTGTGGTGCTTGTTCCATGCGTCAAGACCTGCGACTATGTAATCTATCTTTTCCAAGTCCATCTCTCCGTGATTCATGCACAGCAGCGAGTTCTGAAACATCTGCGCTTGATCCGAATAAATGACCTGCGGTTCGTTACGCCAGCGCGACATTTCCCAGTACACGTATACAGTGCCGTCCTCATCGACCGCATATTTGTACCATGCGTAAGGGTCGTTGTATCCGTTATCCACGCTCGCCCATCTGCGCCAGTGAAGTGGGATATCAAACGGTTCACACACGTGTATGCTCTCTGAAAACTCAGGGAATGAAACGTTTTCGCCTGCTATGAGCGCTTCTTCCTCTGTTCGTGGGAACTCCTGCTGCATCTTGCCGCGCAGTACCGCCGCCGTTTCCTCGTACCACTTTTCATCACGCCGAGGGTCCGAAAAACAGTTGCGGAATATAGTGTGGAATTTTCTGTCTTCCGCGTGTTTCCACACATCCTCGTACAGCGAGCCTCTTTTATTCGTTGACAATCCTATGAACTTACCGCTCGTAGGACGCGCTATAGTCGGATACGCCGCGTTAAATATCTCTTCCGCTGCCCTGTGAAACGCCCACTCGTCGAAGAACACTATATCGCCCGTAAGTCCTCTGCCTGCGCCCTCTGTGGCAGGTTCAGCCTCTATAGTGGATATGTGTTCGAGGTCTTCTCCGGCGCGCACTACCTGCACGTCATGCACCGACTTTATGTAGTACAGCCCTTTATACGAGCCTGTACCGTTCATGCGCTCGAACTTCTTGAACTTCTTTTCCGAGATAATGAGCCATTCAGGGAGCTTTGACAGTATCAGTTCGCAACGGTTTATAAGGTCTTTTGATTTATCGTCTGTTTCAGATATGCAGATAGCCCTATATCCCGGATATTTAAGAACGTTATGAACTATCAGCGACAGCACGAGCCACGTAAAACCGAGCTGACGCGCTTTTAATATGATGTTCAATCTGTTTTCGATCATCTCATTGAGCGCGGTACGCTGCGAATCCCACATACTGAACCGTATGACAGGCTCGCCGAGATTGTCCTTGTTTTCTATCCATACATAGAGGTCTATGAATTCCTCTGTAGGCATATCAGTTAATATGAAATTTCGTTCATCGAGGATTGCCGCCTGCAGCGCAAGCATGCGTTCCTCTTCCTGTGAAAGTCCTTCAAACAATATGCTTTTCTCCTTTCTTTTCCCCTGTTAGATCCGGACGGTGAAAGCGTTGACAAACACCGCCCGTATATCTGAAAGGAAAAACAGATAGTGCGTTCCCCACCCTCGCTGCGCACATTGAGCATACTCATGCCTGCATCCCTGCAGTCCTATAGCTCGCCCTTGAAATGTTCCTGTTATCTCTTACGCTTGTACGGTTTAGGCAACGGCTGCCATGCAAGAACGAACTGCGGTATTAGTTCTTCCCCGTAACCGTTTATCCAGTTACCGTCTTCAATGCGCGCAACGTCTGCGAACGTTACCGCGTTTTCTGAATCAAAGTACGTAATAACAACGAATCCGTCTTCCTCTGTAGGAAGTTCCCTTAAAGCTGTCCATGCCATATCCTTGTTTCTCCCGTTCTATGAGGACTTGCTGTAGCGTCCCCATTCTTTCATGTGCTGTGAGCGTATCCTGTATTTACGGAACAGCTCACGTGTTGCTACGTTGTAATACTTGCCCCTGTGTGCAATGAGTGGATTGAGCAACCATTGTCTCGCTTTGCCCTTGCCGCCGTCTGCGCTGATGAGTATGAACTCCCTGCTCAGTTTCGCAGCGGCGTTTCTGAACGTCTTGTCCGAGATACCGCACACCTTAGCCAGTTCCTCTGTTGTAAAACGCGTACTATTGTCTATAGTCACGATATTTGCGTGATAAGACACGCAGTTCACCAGTGTTTCAATGATAGAGCGTTCATTAGATGAAAGCTCTTTGTTAAGCTCCTGAAGCTCCTGCGCATTGACTATTACCGCGTTCTTGTATCGGCAATAGACAAGCTCGTTATCATCCCCGGGAACGATCACTTTACCGTTGGAGCAGGTAAATGTTCTTTGTTCATTCCGAGACGGGTCTCCGCGTTCCTTGATATAGAACTCACCTGCGGATAGTTCCTTGACTATCTCCCCGGTGATACGGTTGAGTAATATGTACTCTTTTGGTACGTCCATTTGGAAATTATCACCTCGTTTCTGTATATTTAACTTGTGAAGAAGAATCGGTAAAATTTACCGAAACTTAAAATCCTAATGCACGTTGATATTTCAACGATAATTAGCGTTTTTTGGGGCTTGTGTCCCTATATAAATAAAAGACCCCCTGTTTTTTCTTCGCCGAGAGGTGTTTTTGTTAATTTTTTACTGGAAATTTTCTGCTTGGGAAAATCCCTTTTATAGAAAATTTTTTTCTATATTTTTTGAGATTTGATGTGCTTGTTGGTACAGTTTGTTGACCTTGATGTTAAAGTCGCTGTAATCGCGTGTCAGAGCCTTAGACGGGTATGTGTAGAGTGTTGATGTCTGTAAGTATTCCTTTAGGAAATTGGTATGTGGGTGTTGGGTTGAACCTATGTGGGGCCCCCGGCGCGCGAAAAAATTGGTATACCCCCCTACCCCCACCCCTCCATATGGGTACGCGTGGGCGTGGGTGGGTGGTATAAGGAAGAAAAAAATCAACCATTATATATGTATATACAATTA
>ERZ1034980.277-NODE-277-length-41956-cov-52.376172_pt1 | contig 41956 bp, 35 predicted proteins | sample MGYA00520622_ERZ1034980 | MGnify/ENA primary metagenome ERZ1034980 (study PRJEB33766, sample SAMN09781791) | gut metagenome | biome: gut microbiome | host: Homo sapiens | place: Madagascar | study: EMG produced TPA metagenomics assembly of the PRJNA485056 data...
AGCCCCTCAAACTAAACCCTCAAAAACGCAGCCCCTCAATAAGTTTGGAGACCCCTATATAGTTCGGCAGTGGCCGCGGAGGGGTGGCAATGGAGGCACAGTACTACGAGGCCGGTGAACTCTAAGCCGGGAACCCTAAGCGGCACTAGGCCCTCTGCAATCACTGAGTTTTCTTTATGAAAACTCAGCGTTGCAGAGGGTGCTAAGGAAAAATTACTCCAAGTGCCGCTAAGGGGACCCGGCTTGATTTCACACGGCCTCTCTGTATGGCCTCCATTGCCACCCCTCCGCGGCCACTGCCTAAGCTGTAAATCTTAATATTACTGACGACCGTATTCATAAATTCGTTCGTTGTTTATACGTGGGTCCTATCATATAATGAAAGCCATGAAGCCAGTTTATGATTTGACAAGTTGTGGGAGAGATGTGGTGGAACCGATCATCAAGGTGCGGGATTTATATAAGATTTTCAAAATCGGAGACAATAAGGTCTACGCACTGAATGGTGTGTCCTTCGATGTCTACCGGGGGGAGTTCGTCGCGATCGTCGGCACCTCCGGCTCCGGTAAATCGACCTGTCTCAATATGCTGGCGGGTCTGGAAGCGCCGAGTCGCGGTGCGATTCAGATCGCGGGGAAGCGCATCGATAAGATGAGCGAAGCAGAGCTCGTCAGCTTCCGGCGTCAGAATGTCGGCTTCATCTTCCAGAGCTATAATCTGATCGGCTCGATGAATGCGGTCGAGAATGTCGCGATGCCGCTGATGTTCCGCGGGGTACCCTATGAGAAGCGTATCCGGGAAGCGGAGAAGTACATGCAGCTGATCGGGATCGGGGATCAGGGGGAGCATATGCCGAACCAGATGTCCGGCGGACAGCAGCAGCGTGTCGGGATCGCCCGAGCGCTCGTCATCGACCCGAAGATCATCTTCGCCGATGAGCCGACGGGTAATCTTGATTCACATACGACGGAGGATGTGCTGAGCCTTCTCCGGAAAATCGTACGCGAGGAGGACCGGACACTGATCATGGTCACCCATGATCCGCATATCGCCTCCTGGGCAGATCGGCAGCTTCGTGTCGTCGATGGAAAGATCGTCGAGACGGTGATCAATCCGGAGAGTCCGATCGAACAGAAAATAGAAACAGAAACCGGAAATCCGCCTTTCGCGCAGGTGACGCCACTCGGCTAAGTACGGTGTATATAGAGGGGTATAAAATCATGAATCATTTTCACACAAAAAAGCATACGATCCTTCGGCGCTTTCTGTGCGGCGCGATGGTGCTGGCGCTCCTGTCGCCTGCATTGACCTTCGTACAGCCGATGGAGGCACAGGCGTCCTACGTCGATACAAATATGAACACCTTCATCCATGACGCGGCAGACACACCGGTCGCCGGCATCGGACAGGATTTTCAGCTGACCGTAAAGGTGGGCTTCAACGGCGTGAACGGACTCTATAATCCGACGGGCGACGTCATCAACAACGTGCGCGTGCGCCTGAGTCAGGATCAGAATCTCTTAAATACGAAGGGCATCGTGCCGAATTCGAAAAAGTCGAATCCGTATGACGGAGACTCGGACAACGAGCAGGAGTCCCTGCAGCATGATGCGTACAATGAAGGCTACCAGGCAGGTGCGCAGCGTGCCTATAATGCCTCGCTCGGACTCACCTATCCGGTGGACGGCGGTACCTATCCGCTCGAGATCGGCACCTCGACGATGAACCAGGAGAAGAACCTCGGCTCGCTGCAGAAGGGTGAGTATAAGGAGGTAAGCTTTAATGTCAAGATCCGGAACGACATCAAGGAAGGCTACTATGCGATCCCGATCTCGATGAACTATGATGTGCCGTACAACTCGACGGGGCAGTACGGCAGTCTCAGTCGTGCCGAGTTCATCAATATCTATGTACAGGACCTCGGTACGATCTCGAATCCGACCAGCGTGACGAAGGATCAGGCCTTCGTGCTCGGCGAGGGACAGTCGACCCCGAGCGGCACCTATCCGGGCACCGTACAGTTCGCCGTGAACCTTCGGAATAAGAAGGGACGGGCCCTCTATGATGTCGTCGTGAAGATGAATAAGGGAAACGGTGGTACAGCCTCGGGGGATGCGTCTTCGACGGCGTCCGCCGGAAAGGTCGACTACAGCAGCTTCCCTTTCCGTGTGACGGAGGAGAATTATGACCGTAGCTTCGCCAGTGTGGAGGCGGATCAGACGATCTCGGCACCGTACTCGATGGCCATCGCGAAGGATTCGAAGAGCGGTGATCATGCCATCGGTTTCACGGTCAGCTATAAGGAGACGCCGAACGCGACCATCACGAAGACGGAGCAGTATACCTACTACGTACATATCAGCAACCCGACCACGGATGAGACCGACAGTCAGCGTGATTTCAATGCCAACGACCGTTCGAAGGCACGACTCGTCGTGGCGGGCTATCATACCGAACCGGAGAAGGTGTATGCCGGTCAGCCGTTTAAGCTGGTGGTGCAGATGCAGAACGCAAGTACCGGCATCAGCGCCAGTAACATCCTGCTGTCCCTCGAGTCGGAAAAGGTGAATGAGTCCTCGGCACTGTCGACGGAAAACGGCGCGAACTCCTATGTCATCAACAGCCTCGCGGCCGGTGAGACGAAGGAGATCGCATGGAATATGGTGGCAGAGCCGGGCGTCGACCCGCGTTCCTATGCGCTCACTATCAATGAGAAGTATGACTCCCCGGATTTTAAGAATGCCGAGGAGAAGGTGACACTGAACATCAACGTCAATCAGGAGGCACGACTTTCCGTGTCGAACTATGATGTGATGCCCGAAAGCATTGACGTCGGCAGTGAATCCAACGTGATGTTCAATATCAACAACACCGGCAAGGTGATTCTCTATAATGTCACAGCGGAATTTAAGGCGGATTCCATCAATGATACCAGCAGTTACGTCGGCAACATCAAGCCAGGAGAGTCCGGCTCCGTGGATGCGATGATCACCGGTGCGGCCCCGACCATGGACGACGGCACGATTCAGGTCATCATCAGCTACGAGGATGTGAACGGTGAGGTACATACCTCTGAGCAGACGGTGAACCTCATGGTGAACCAGCCGATGGAGAGCACGGATGACATGAGCGGCATGGATACGATGCCGGAAGAAACGCCTGGATTTTTCCAGCGCTTCCGAATTCCGATCATCGGCGGTGCCGTCTTACTGCTGGCGGCTGCTGCGGTATTCGTGAAGAAGCATAAGGATAAGAAGAAGCAGGAAAAGGAAAACGATGAGACTATTTGATCTTATCAAGCTCGCAACGAGTAACCTGAAGCGACGGAAGATGCGGACCGTACTCACGGTCCTCGGCGTCGCCATCGGTACGGCGTCCATCGTGGTCATGGTGAGCCTCGGCATCGGGATGAGTGCGATGATGCTGAAGTCCTATCAGAGCATGGGCTCGCTGACCCGGATCGACGTATACGAGGGTGGTTATGGCGGCGGTACGAATGGCGATCAGTCTATGATGCTGACCGACGAGACCGTGGAGAGCTTTAAGCATATCCCCCATGTGACCGGTGTGAGTCCGTCCATCGAGGTGAATATCGAGGCGAAGTGCAAGGGCGTCAGCGGATCCTTCAGCATCGTGGGCGTCACGCAGGATTATCTCCGGCAGCTCGAGCTCCGGGATGGCGGACATCTGCCGGCGGCGAACTCGGATACGCTGGAGCTCCTGTATGGTAATCAGATTCTGTACAGAAGCTTCTATAAGGAGAAAACCTGGGAGAATGTCGAGATCGACCCGGAGAAGGATACGGTATTCATCACCTTCCCGCAGTCGAGTGTTTCGCAGGGAAAGCCAGACAGTGAGGGTAGTACGCAGGCACCGAAGCAGAAGAAGTACATCTTCCCGGTGGCCGGTATCATGAAGGGCGGTGCCGAGGACTGGTCGGATGGCTCGTATAATGTCTACACGGACATCGACAGTCTGAAGCGTTTTTTGAAGAAAATCTATAAGAAGGCGCTGGTGCCGAATCCGAGGACGAATAAAAACGGGAAGCCGTATCCGTACTATGTATACAACAATGTCTATGTGTTCGTCGATGATATGGATAACGTCAGTGCCGTGCAGAAGCAGATTTCGGACATGGGCTTCAGTGTGAGCTCCAGTATGGAGTGGCTGAAGCAGGCACAGCAGCAGCTCAATATGGTACAGCTCGTGCTCGGCGGTATCGGCGGCGTATCGCTTCTCGTCGCGGCGATCGGGATCATGAATACCATGATGATGTCGATTTATGAGCGGACGAAGGAAATCGGTGTTATGAAGGTGCTGGGATGCGCGATGCCGGATATCCGAAACATGTTCCTCTGTGAGTCCGGTATGATCGGACTCATGGGTGGGATCGCGGGACTCAGTGTCAGCTATCTGATTTCCTATATCATCAATTTCTTTACGAAAAATGCCGGTTCCATGATGTTCGGCTCCGGCTCGATGGGCGGACTGTCCAGCATTCCGCTCTGGCTTGCGGCCTTCGCGATCGGCTTCGCCATCGCGGTCGGCACGATCGCGGGCTATGTTCCGGCGGCGCGTGCGATGAAGCTGAGTCCGCTGGCAGCGATCCGAAATGAATGATTCTATAGCAGGGCTTCCAGGCCCTGCTATAGTTCTTATGAGTATTAATTATATTGTGCATTTCGAATTGCGATGATATAATGCGGCAAATGCTAGATTTGAAGGGAGTACGAAATGATCAAGGTTGCAAAATTTGGCGGAAGCTCCTGCGCCTCCGCGGAACAGTTCAGAAAAGTAAAGGATATCGTTCTTTCTGATAAGTCGAGACACTATATCGTGGTTTCGGCACCAGGTAAGCGGGCTTCCGGCGATACGAAGGTAACCGATCTTCTCTATCGTCTCCAGGATGCGGTTGCAGATGAGAAGAAGTTCCAGGAGACACTCCAGACGATCAAGGATCGTTATCAGGAGATCATCGATGGTCTCGGGCTCCAGTTCAGTCTGGCAGCGGACTTCGACCGGATCGAGCAGGATCTCAAGGCGGGTGCAGACCGTGATTATGCGGCTTCCCGTGGTGAGTTCCTAAATGCGAAGCTGATGGCAGCCTACCTCGGCTTCAGCTTCATCGATTCTGCAAGCTGCTTCGTCTTCAAGGAGGACCGGAGCTGTGACTATCAGAAGACGGAAGAGGGCATCCGCGCCGCACTGAAGGACATCGATTATGCGGTATTTCCGGGCTTCTATGGTGCGAACGAGAAGGGTGAGGTCGTTACCTTCAGCCGTGGCGGCTCAGATGTGACCGGCTCCCTGATCGCAGCGGCGGAGCATGTCGATCTCTATGAAAACTGGACCGATGTATCCGGCTTTCTCGTCGCAGATCCGCGCATCGTGCCGAATCCGGAGGTCATCGATTACATCACCTACCGTGAGCTTCGTGAGCTGAGCTACATGGGTGCCGGTGTACTTCATGAGGATGCGATCTTCCCGGTACGTCGTGAGGGCATCCCGATCCAGATCAAGAACACGAACCGTCCGGAGGACCATGGTACCCTCATCGTACAGAATACGCTGAAGAAGCCGCGCTTCATCATCACCGGTGTCAGCGGTAAGAAGGACTTCTGTGCGATCAACATCGAAAAGGCGATGATGAATTCGGAGATCGGCTTCGCCCGGAAGCTGCTTTCCGTCCTCGAGGATAACAATATTTCCTTCGAGCACATCCCGTCCGGTATCGATACGATGACCCTCGTCATCCATCAGGAGGAGCTCGAGCACTGCGAGCAGAAGATCCTGAACGGCATCCAGCGTGCCGTGAATCCGGACCTCATCGAGCTCGAGTCGGACATCGCGCTGATCGCGGTCGTCGGACGTGGTATGAAGTCATCCCGTGGTGTGGCCGGCCGTGTGTTTTCTGCGCTCGCCCATGAGTACATCAACATCAAGATGATCGACCAGGGCTCCAGCGAGTACAACATCATCATCGGTGTACGGAACGAGGACTTCGAGAAGGCCATCCGTGCCATCTACAAGATGTTCGTCATGAGCGCCAAGTGATGTGAACGTTTTACATACGTCCCGGAGGGCAGCGGCCCTCCGGGACTTTTATCATGCCCGGACATATGATATAATGCGCGGAGCGAGGATAAAACGATGAGAATATTTGTAATCGGCGGTGGCGCTGCCGGACTGATGGCGGCGATCGCAGCGAAGGAAACGGCGGCTGACGCCGACGTGATTTTGATAGAAAAGAATGATAAGCTCGGGAAGAAAATCTTCATCACCGGAAAGGGTCGCGGGAATCTGACGAATGCGACGGCCATCGAGGATTTCTTTCCGCAGTATGTGACGAATCCGCGTTTTCTCTATTCTGCGCTTTATGACTTCACGAATCAGGATACCATCGATCTGCTCGAGGCCCATGGCTGCCGGACGAAAGTCGAGCGTGGTGATCGCGTCTTTCCGGTATCGGATCATGCCTACAGCATCACGGATGCGCTGAAGCACTATATCAAGAAGCTCGGCGTCGAAATCCGGTATAAGACCGAGGTGAAGAAGATCGAGCTTCGGGACGGACAGGTTCGTGGTGTGGTGACGGATCGTGGCTTCCAGCCGGCAGATGCGGTGATCGTCGCGACCGGCGGACGCAGCTATCCGTCGACCGGCTCTACCGGGGATGGTTATCGTTTCGCCGAGGAGGCAGGCCTCCAGGTGACGGAAACCTATCCGTCCCTCGTCGCCCTCGAGGTGCATGAGCCGGATGCCTATCGTCTCAAGGGGTTGAGTCTACGGAACATCGCAATCGATATCCGGGACGAGGACGGAAAGAGCTACTATCAGGATTTCGGCGAGCTTGAGTTCATGGAGAGCGGACTGCGTGGTCCGGTGATCATCTCAGCCTCGGCCGTCGTCACGAAGCTGGTCAATGCTTCCGACCATAAGAAGTGGAAGCTCCTCACCGTGCACATCGACCTGAAGCCGGCGCTGGAGGACGCGGAGCTCGACCGTCGACTGCTCCGGGATTTCGATACCTATCGGAATAAGGAGCTCCGGAATGCGTTTTCCGAGCTGCTCCCATCGCAGCTGATTCCGGTCTTTACGGCACGACTCGCCGCGCAGGGCGTCGACATCAACCGCAAGGTCACCGAGGTCGACCGCGAGACGCGGAAGAAGATCGCGGCCCTCATCCGGGACTTCAGCTTCACGATCAGCGGCACCGGCAGCTTCAAGGAGGCCATCGTCACCCAGGGCGGCGTCTCTGTGAAGGAACTGAATCCGAAAACGATGGAGGCGAAAAAGGTGAAGGGACTGTACTTCGCCGGCGAGGTCATCGACGTCGACGGTTACACCGGCGGCTTCAATATGCAGATGGCCTTCTCCACCGGCCACCTCGCCGGAAAGTCCGCCGCCGAAGCACTCAATGAAATATTAGATAGATGGGACAGTTCAGCAAAAAGACCCGGAGGGACGGCGACCTGAACTGTAGCAATGTAAAATATAAAGGAGGCAGTTATGCCATATAGTATAGCTATCGATGGTCCGGCAGGTGCCGGCAAGTCGACGATTGCGAAAGCCGTGGCCCGTGAGCTCGGCTATGTTTACATCGATACCGGTGCCATGTACCGCGCTGTCGGTCTTTTCTGTCTCGACCGGGCCATCGCCCTCGAGGATGAGGCGCGCGTCTCGGAGGCGGTGCGCGACATCGACATCACGATCGCCTATGATGAGGAAGGCGTCCAGCAGGTCTTTCTGAACGGAGCCAATGTCTCCACCCGGATTCGTACCCAGCAGGTCGGTGATGCCGCATCGACGGTATCCCAGTATCCGGTGGTACGTGAGAAGATGGTGAAGCTCCAGCAGGGGCTCGCGGAGCATACTTCGGTTGTAATGGATGGCCGGGATATCGCATCGAAGGTTCTCCCGCATGCGGATACGAAGATTTATCTCACCGCATCGGTGGAGGAGCGAGCGCGTCGCCGTGCGAACGAGCTTCGCGAAAAGGGCGAGGCCTGCGACATCGCAGTGGTCGAGGCGGAGATTCGTGCGCGGGATGACCGTGACATGCACCGACAGCATTCCCCGCTTATCCAGGTGCCGGAGGCGGTGCTCGTCGACAGCTCGACACTGACGATCGATGAGACGATTGACCGCATCCTCGAGATCGCGATGCGGCACTGAGGATGGAGCGGATATGAAGGTCACACTTGCAAAAACCGCCGGCTTCTGCTTCGGTGTACAGCGGGCTGTCGATACAGTCTACCGTGTGCTCGAGGAGGAACGTCGAAGACCGCCTGATGAACAGCGCGTGATTTATACTTATGGGCCGATCGTCCATAATGAAACCGTGATTCAGAAGCTTGCCGCAGAGGGCGTACAGGTACTTGAATCCGAGGAGGAGCTTGCGGCGCTCCGCGATGGCATCGTCATCATCCGTGCCCATGGTGTACCGAAGCACATCTACAAGCTGCTCGAAAGGCAGAAGGTCGAAGCTGTCGATGCATCCTGTCCCTTCGTGCAGAAGATCCAGCGCCTCGTGCAGCAGCACACCGCGGCCGGGGAGGAGGTCTTCGTGACCGGAAACCTGGAGCATCCGGAGGTGATCGGCATCATGGGATGGGCGGAAGGCGTCATTTCGGCGATTCCGGACATCGAAACCGCTGAAAATTTACCAAACGGAGAGGGCAGAAGCGTGGTTGTTGTGTCACAAACCACGTTTAATATCGATAAATTCAAACTAATTATTGATATTTTGAAAAAAAAGCATTATTATGTTAATGCTATTAATACGATTTGCAACGCAACGTTTGAGCGACAGTCGGAAGCGAAGGAACTGGCGAAACAGTCCGACGCCATGATTGTCATTGGAGGGCGCAGTTCCTCCAACACGAAGAAACTTTTTGAGATTTGTAAAGACCAGTGTCGTAACACCCAGTTGATACAAACGGTTGGAGATCTTAACTTCGTTCAGGATGAAGCGGTTCAAAACGTAGGTATTACAGCTGGGGCAAGCACCCCGAAAGAAATTATTGAGGAGGTTCAAAATTATGTCAGAGATGAGTTTTGAACAGATGCTTGACGCATCATTAAAGTCTATTCATGCAGGGGAGATTGTTACTGGTAAGGTTATTAGTGTAAAGCCTGACGAGATTGCACTCAACATTGGGTACAAGTCCGATGGTATCATGACCAGAAGTGATTACAGCGCAGATAACACTGTAGACCTCACCACAGTAGTCAATGTCGGCGATGAAATCGAGTGTAAGGTAAAGAAGGTTAACGACGGAGAGGGACAGGTTGTTCTTTCTCACAGAGAGGCACTCGCTTCCAAGGCATCCGAGGAGCTCAAGGATGCATTCGAGAACCAGACCGTTCTTACCGGTAAGGTTGTTCAGGTTGTTAAGGGCGGCCTGAATGTCGAGGTAAATGGTGCACGTGTATTTATCCCTGCATCCCTCGTATCTGATACCTTCGAGAGAGATCTCACCAAGTATCAGGGTCAGGATATCCAGTTTGTGATTACTGAGTTCAATCCGATGAAGCGCAGAGTCATCGGTGATCGTAAGCAGCTTATGGCAGCTACGAAGAAGGAGCAGCACGACAAGCTCTTCAGCGAGCTTCAGGTCGGCGATGTTCGTACCGGTGTTGTTAAGAACCTTACTGATTTCGGTGCATTCATCGATCTCGGTGGCGCTGATGGTCTCCTTCATATCTCCGAGATGTCCTGGGGTCGTATCGAGAACCCGAAGAAGCTTTTCAAGTCCGGCCAGGAGGTTAAGGTACTTGTTAAGGAAATCAACGGTGAGAGAATCGCTCTTACCCGCAAGTTCCCGGATGAGAATCCGTGGAAGGATGCTGAGACCAAGTTCGCTGTTGGTACTGTTGTAAGCGGCAAGGTTGCACGTATGACAGACTTCGGCGCATTCGTAGAGCTTGAGAAGGGCATCGATGCACTTCTTCACGTATCTCAGATTTCCAGAGAGCATGTCAACAAGCCGGCAGACGTTCTCGAGGTTGGTCAGGAGATCGAGGCGAAGATCGTTGATCTCGATGTAGACAGCCACAAGATTTCCCTGAGCATGAAGGCTCTTTCTGAGCCGGAGCGCAAGGAAGATCTCGATGTTGCAGACGTTGACATCGAGGCTGTAGGCAAGGCTGAGGCTGAGCGCGTAGACGAGGAATAATCCGTATAGACAGAGGGTCGGACAGAAATGTCCGGCTCTCTTTTTTTAAAATCCTTGCGCGTGCCTTTCTTCCGTGCTATACTCTTGACTCGGATATGTTGACTCATGGGAGAAGTATGCGCATTTCCCCTGTGTGTTTGCATAATATATAAAACGAAAGTTTCGGAGGTACTCTTAATGAGCGTTAAAGTTGAAAATCTTGAGAAGAATATGGCTAAGCTGACCGTTGAGGTGGACAATGCTGAGTTTTTAAAGGCCATCGATGTAGCATACAAGAAGAACCGTAACAAGTTCAATCTTCCTGGTTTCCGTAAGGGCAAGGCACCGAAGGAGATGATCATGAAGATGTACGGACCGCAGGTATTCTTCGAGGATGCGCTCAATGAGATTCTGGATAAGACTTACCCGGAGGCTGCGAAGGAGTCCGGTCTTGAGATCGTTTCCAGACCGGAGATCAGCGTTGAGCAGATCGGTATGGATCAGAATGTGATCTACACTGCAACCGTAGCTGTTAAGCCGGAGGTTACCCTCGGTGAGTATAAGGGTGTAACGGTAGAGAAGGCAGAGACTACTGTAAGTGCGAAGGAAGTAAATGAGAAGCTCGCTGCAGAGCTCGAGAAGAATGCACGTGTCGTTGAGGTTGAGCGTGAGATTCAGAAGGACGATATCGCAACCATCGATTTTGTAGGTTCCGTTGATGGTGTTGAGTTCGAAGGCGGCAAGGGTGAGGATTACCCGCTGACCATCGGTTCCGGCACTTTCATCCCGGGCTTCGAGGATCAGCTGATCGGCCACAAGGCTGGTGAGACCGTCGATGTAAAGGTTACCTTCCCGGAGAACTATGGCGCAAAGGATCTCGCTGGTAAGGAAGCGCTTTTCGTAACCACCATCAAGGCAGTAAAGGAGAAGCAGGTTCCGGCTGCAGACGATGAGTTCGCATCCGAGGTTTCTGAGTTTGATACCCTTGATGAGTACAAGAAGGATCTGAAGAAGACCCTGAAGGAGCAGAAGGAGAAGGCTGCAACCACCACCAACGAGAAAAACGTCATCGCGAAGGTCGTTGAGAACGCTTCCGTAGAGATTCCGGCACCGATGCTGGAGGCTCAGCTTGATAACATGCTCTATGATTATCAGACCAGACTTGCTCAGCAGGGCATCCCGATGGATCAGTATCTTAAGATTACCGGCCAGACCGTAGAGCAGATCAAGGATCAGATGAAGGAGAGTGCTGAGAAGAACCTCAAGACTTCTCTGGTTATCGAGGCCATCATGGAGAAGGAGAACATCACCGTTGCAGATGAGCGCGTGGATGAGGAGTTCAAGAAGATCGCCGAGCAGTACAAGATGGAGTATGACGATCTGATGAAGACCGTTTCAGAGGAGCAGAAGGAGAGCATGAAGAGAGAAGTCGCTTTCCAGGAGACCATCGATATGCTCGTAGCTGAGGCGAACCTTGTAAAGGCAGAGAAGAAGTCCAAGAAGGCTGCTGAGGACGAGGAGAAGACAGAGGAGTAATTCCTGTATCGCTTCATCGAAGATTTAAAGATTTCTGGCGGTGCAGGTAACTGCACCGCCTTTTTTACAGGATTCATCATGTGTGAACCATCCTGTGAATCTGCAGATCGGATCGTCTTCACGGAATCGGTTCGTCACTTCGCATCTTATTCTATTCCTGTGCTTAAATAGATGGTTTATTGTGTTTGCAGTAGGTTCCGTGTAGAATATAACCCATATGGAGGTTTCATTATGAATTTAACACCTAGAGATATTACCACGATTCCGTATGTCATTCAGTCGACATCCAGAGGAGAGCGTTCCTATGACATCTTCTCCCGTCTTCTGAACGAGCGTATCATCTTCCTCGGGGACGAGGTAAACCATGATACCGCGTCCCTTGTGGTGGCACAGCTCCTGTACCTCGAGTCGGAGGACCCGGATAAGGACATCAGTCTGTACATTAACAGCCCGGGCGGTGTTATCACCGACGGTATGGCGATCTATGATACCATGCGCTATATCAAGTGCGACGTTTCCACCATCTGTGTCGGGATGGCTGCATCGATGGGTGCCTTCCTGCTGGCCGGTGGTACGAAGGGTAAGCGTATGATTCTTCCGAACGCAGAGGTCATGATTCATCAGCCGTCCGGCGGTGCACAGGGCCAGGCGACGGAAATCCAGATTACAGCTGAGTGGATCCTGCGTACGAAGAAGCACATGGCGGAGATTCTCGCTGCCAACTGCGGACAGCCTGTAGAGAAGGTGATGGAGGATACCGAGCGTGATCACTGGATGACCGCACAGCAGGCACTCGAGTATGGTATCGTCGATCACATCTTCGAGTCACGTGAACTCGGCGAGGTACGGAGCTGAGCACCGTATCCGCTTTACCAGAACTACTAGATCGAGAGGACTGAATTCATGCAAATGAAACCAGACGATAAAATCCGCTGCTCTTTCTGCGGTAAATCAGCGAAGCAGGTACATAAGCTCATCGCCGGTTTGAACAATAATTACATCTGTGATGAGTGCGTCGAGCTCTGTGAGGAAATCCTGAATGAACAGAACGCGGATTTTCAGGACGATAGCGATACCTCGGATATCCATCTTCTGAAGCCGAAAGAAATCCATGACTTCCTCGATGAGTATGTCATCGGTCAGGACGAGGCGAAGAAGGTGCTTTCCGTTGCGGTCTATAATCACTACAAGCGCATCACCTCGAAAATCAAGGATATCGACGTTCAGAAGTCGAACATCCTGATGATCGGACCGACCGGTACCGGTAAGACCTACCTCGCACAGACACTGGCCCGCATCCTCGGCGTTCCGTTTGCGATTGCGGATGCAACCGCACTCACGGAAGCCGGTTATGTTGGCGAAGATGTCGAGAACATCCTTCTGAAGCTCATTCAGGCAGCCGACTATGATATCAAGCGTGCCGAAATCGGTATCATCTATATCGATGAGATCGATAAGATCACGAAGAAGTCGGAAAATGTATCCATCACTCGTGATGTCTCCGGTGAGGGCGTTCAGCAGGCACTGCTGAAGATCCTCGAAGGAACCGTAGCATCCGTACCGCCTCAGGGTGGCCGGAAGCATCCTCAACAGGAGCTCATCCAGATCGATACGACGAACATTCTCTTCATCTGCGGTGGTGCATTTGACGGCCTCGAGCATATCATCGAGAAGCGTATCGCTTCCGGTTCTATGGGCTTCGGTGCCGATATCGTCGAGAAGAACCGAGATAACTACGATGACATCCTGCGCCAGGTACAGCCGGAGGACCTCGTTCGCTTCGGTCTGATTCCGGAGTTCATCGGACGAGTGCCGGTGGATGTCACCCTGCAGTCACATGATGCGACGACCCTGAAGCGCATTCTGACGACCCCGAAGAACGCACTCGTGAAGCAGTATCAGAAGCTCTTTGAGATCGACGGTGTCGAGCTGAAGTTCACGGATGAGGCGGTGACCGCCATCGCCGAGAAGGCGGCCGAGCGCAAGACCGGTGCCAGAGGACTTCGCTCCATCATGGAAGATATGATGATGGACATCATGTATGAGATTCCATCCGAGCCGGATATTCAGTCTGTTGAAATCACGGAGGATGTCGTGAAGGGAACCGGAGAACCGATCATCACCCGTAAAGAAAAGAAAACAGTCCGCCGTACAGATGCAGCAGAGACGACGGCGTGAGCTTGAGAATACCCGATCGGTCATATGCCGACCGGGTTTCTTGAACCTGAATCATCGATATCGTCATATATACATCATCACTTAGAAAAGGAGATTCCATGAAGATCACTTCTGTAGATCTGGAGAGAGTGCTGGGCGTGAAGTCTGAGCTTCCGAAGACCGGAAAACCTGAATTTGTCATGGCGGGACGTTCCAACGTCGGAAAGTCCTCTTTTATCAATGCCTTTGTCAATCGAAAGAACTTCGCCCGCACGAGCTCGACACCGGGGAAGACACGTACGATCAACTTCTATAATATTAATGAGCGATTCTACCTCGTCGATCTGCCGGGCTACGGCTATGCATCCACCGGTGTGGTCGAGCAGGAGAAGTGGGGACGCATGATCAACCGCTATCTCGAGACCTCGGACGACATCGAAGAGGTGATCCTTTTCGTGGATATCCGTCACGATCCGTCGAAGCTCGACATCCAGATGTTCGACTACGTAACCCAGGTCACCGGTTTCGAGCCGATCGTCATCCTGACGAAGATGGATAAGATCAATCGCTCACAGATCAAGAAGCAGACCGCCGCGATCCGTAAGGCCCTGCATGCGACCGAAAACTGCACGATGATCCCGTTCTCCTCTCAGTCCAGGCAGGGACTCGAGAACATCTATGCGATTATCGACGAGATCATGGATGCCCCGGAAACCCCGGAGACACAGGCGTGAGCCTGGATGGAGTAAGGGTTCAGGCAGTGGACCCTCCGGGCCCCCTGCCGGTCTGAACTGTTACCCTGATGTGAAACAGGAAATTTTAAAATCCCTAAAACAGGCTTGACATCGGTGCGGACTGGTGCTAGTCTATAAAGGTCGTAAAGACATAGGAAAGTAGGTATCCACCTCACCTTGGCAGTTGTAGCTGACCCGGGTTCATATTTGATTATTACTTCGTGTATTTTCATTATGGTGGATTGGCTTACAATCCGCCATTTTTTTGCATTCGACCAGTGTATGTGGAGAGGAGTTTATGGCTATTAAGAAAAACGCAAGCATCGAAATTAACGAGCAGATCCGTGACAGAGAGGTAAGAGTCATTGGTGCAGAGGGCGAGCAGCTCGGTATCATGTCTTCCAAGGACGCTTATATGATGGCGAAGGAGAAGGACCTGGATCTTATCAAGATCGCGCCGACTGCAACGCCACCTGTTGTAAAGATCGCCGACTTCGGTAAGTATCGTTACGAGATGATGCGTAAGGAAAAGGAAGCCAAGCGTAATCAGCGCGTGACTGAGCTGAAGGAGATTCGTATGACACCGAACATCGATCAGAACGATCTCAACACGAAGTTATCCGCTGCACGTAAGTTCCTCGAGAAGGGCAATAAGGTCAAGGTCGCTCTTCGATTCAGAGGCCGTGAGATGTCGCGTATGAATCAGTCCAAGTACATCCTTGACGAGTTTGCCGAGCAGCTGAAGGACATCGCTGTCCTTGATAAGCCGGCGAAGGTAGAAGGCAGAAACATGGCGATTGTAATAAGCCCGAAAAAGTAAATCACAGGAGGCTGTTATGGCAAAGTTAAAGCTGAAGACAAAGAGAGCTGCTGCTAAGCGCTTTAAAGTTACTGGCACAGGAAAGCTTGTAAGAAACAAGGCTTACAAGTCTCACATTCTCACCAAGAAGACAACGAAGCGTAAGAGAGGCCTGCGCAAGGATACTGTCCTTGATCAGACCAACGTTAAGACGATGAAGAAGATTCTTCCATACCTTTGATTTGTAGACTTTAGAGGAGGAAATTAAAATGAGAATTAAGGGCGGATTAAACGCTAAGAAGAAGCATAATAGAGTACTCAAGCTTGCTAAAGGCTACAGAGGATCTCGCTCCAAGCACTATAGAGTAGCGAAGCAGAGCGTAATGAGAGCACTTACGGAGTCCTACAGAGGCCGTAAGGAGAGAAAGAGACAGTTCAGACAGCTCTGGATCGCTCGTATCAACGCAGCTGCAAGACTGAATGGTCTTTCCTACAGCAAGTTCATGTTCGGCCTCAAGAATGCCGGCATCGACATGAACCGTAAGATGCTTTCCGAGATCGCAATCGCTGATCCGGAGGGATTTGCAAAGCTCGCTGAGACTGCAAAGGCTAACCTCGCAAAGTAATATTCGACCGACAGGATTCGTCCTGTCGGTTTTTTAATGCGCATTTACCTCAAGATTTGGCCAGTGCCACGCAGGGCCGGCAACAGAAGCACAGTACTCCGAGGCCGGTAAACTCTAAGCCGGGGACCCTAAGCGGCACTAGGCCCTCTGCAATCACTGAGTTTTCTTTATGAAAACTCAGCGTTGCAGAGGGTGCTAAGGAAAATAGATCCAAGTGCCGCTAAGGGGACCCGGCTTGATTTTACACGTCCTCTACGTATGGCTTCTGTTGCCGCTCCTCCTGGGCACTGGCGAACGGTTGCAGTTTATGAATGAATTTGACTTTTGTACAAAAAAAGAACCGATTCTTTAGAATCGATTCTCACATGCGGAAGAAGGGATTTGAACCCTCAAGAGTGTAACCTCACACGGACCTGAACCGTGCGCGTCTGCCGTTCCGCCACTTCCGCGAACTCGTATATAATAGCATGGTGAGATGGGTTCGTCAACAACTAATTTTTACTTTTTTTGATTGGACTTTGCGGTGGGATTGGTCAGGGAGAATCCATGCCTTCGTTATGTCTGGGATGGCATGCCACAGTGGAGCGGCCGGCAGTGAGGCTCCGGGGCCGTGGAGCATTTCGATGTCTGCCCCAGGCTTTCTGCTAGGGGCGTCCCAATGTCCTATGTGCGCCCGAATTGTCTGAGGTCTGTTTTCTCTCAGGAAAACAGGCCGAGTATCGGGCGCTGGTTCGACGCCCATTGCAGAAAGCGTGGTTGGCAGACCCGAAATGCGTGATCGGTCACGGAGTCCACTGCCGGGTCGCTACATAAGCAAAATCAGTGGAGGAACGCGCCGAGCACGCCGTAGGAGACGATCGACATGATGGCGGAGGCGAGCAGTACACCGATGATGATGGCGAGGAAGGATTTCTTCCGCGGCATGTGCAGGAGGCCTGCGACGAGGGAGCCGGTCCATGCGCCGGTGCCCGGGAGCGGGATGCCGACGAAGAGCACGAGGCCCCAGAAATCATACTTCTGAATCGATGCCTGGTTCTTCTCGACCTTCTCACGGAGCTTTCGCGCGATACCCTGCGTCGGCCCGAAATGCTCACAGGCCAGCACGATCTTTTCGATGAAGAGGAGAATCAGGGGAATCGGCAGGAGATTTCCGACGATGCAGAGGATCAGTGCACGCAGATACGGCACGCCCAGAAGCGAGGATGCGAGGAGTCCGCCACGGAGTTCCAGGATAGGCATCAAGGAAATGATGAAGACGATGGCGTCCTTCGAAAGGAGTCCCGTCAGGTGAGTGGTGACAAAGCTTACAAGTGCTTCCATTTTTGACCTCAATTTCCTAATAATCTCGTAATGTAGTTTTCTTGAATGCCCCTATGGAATGTGATAGACTAAACAGATGATTTGAAATGATACTCGCATGTTATCCGGAAGCGATCAAAGTCTTCCGCGGCGTGATCGCAGCTCTGGTCGCCTGCATTGTCCGACGCCATAAAAGGCACAATGCCGATTCTATCGACTGCGTCTCACTGTGTCAAGCGATGACGCGATTTCAGATCACTAAAATAGAGGAAACGAAAGCAGGGGCACTGTATGACCGCTGTCGTTCGTCCGGAAATCCCGGGTGCGGACGCACTGTGCTGCAGGTCCCCAACAGCTGTAGAAAGAATAGTATGATCAGTTACGAAGAAGAAATCAAACGTTTTAAACCGAGTCTCGATGTCGACCAGATCGAGGATGCCATCGCGAAGGTGGATCTCACCGATATGAACGACATCATGACCAGTCTCATCGAGGAGGCCATCAAACAGAAAAAGGATGAGAGTGCCCGATGAAGTATGACGTAATGCTGGAGCAGATTGCAAACTGCTACTACAACCTGGGACTGGAGCGTGCACGGCTCCGCGATCTGAGCGGAGCCGCAGAGCTACTGAAGAAGTCGCTGACTTTCGATAAGTATCAGAAGGATGCGCGTAATCTGTTGGGCCTCATCTTTTTTGAGTGTGGGGAGACTGCGGATGCGCTCGTACAGTGGGTCATCAGTATGAATCTGCTGCCGCAGGATAACATTGCGGACCATTACCTCGACGAGATCCAGCGGAAGCCGGCGATTCTCCGTATCTGCTCGGACAATGTAAAGCGCTATAATCAGGCACTCGACTATGCGCAGAACAACAACGAGGACCTCGCCATCATGCAGCTCAATCAGGTCATCGCGGACAGTCCGAACTACATCAAGGCGCACATCCTGCTCGCTCTTTTATATATGAAGAGAGAGGACTGGGTGAAGGCTGGACGCAGTCTCTACCTCGTGCTGAAGATCGACCGCAATAATCCGAAGGCTCTCGTGCTGATGGATGAGGTCAAGCATAACACCGGGCGGAAGGAGGTCGAGCAAAGCCGTCTGAAGAATGCATTTTCCCACCGGAAGATGACGGATGATGATGTGCTGATCCCGCAGGAGGTGAAGCAGGTGTCCCCGTGGATGGTCGTCGGTTATATCTTCGTCGGCGTCATTCTGGCGCTCTTCGCGTTCTATCTGCTGATCATGCCGGCGAAGACGAAGGCGCTCAATGCCGAGAATAACCGCGAGCTGATCTCCTATACCGAGAAGCTCGATGCCTCGAACCGTGAATATGCAAAACTGAAGGATTCCTATGATACACTGGAGTCACAGTACGCCGAGGCGGCCGATCAGGTTTCACAGTTTGAGAGTGCCAATGCCTCCTTCATGGGGCAGTACCAGGCACTCAATCAGATCCGGACGGCACTGGCAGATGGCGACACACTTCAGGCAGCGAAGCTCTATACGGGCCTCGATCAGAGTCAGATCAGTGATGCGACGATGCTGCAGCAGCTTCAGAGTATCAAGGTACAGATGGAGGGCTCGATCTATCAGGAGCTCGCCGACCAGGCAACCAGTGCCTGGAACAGCGGAAACAAGGATCAGGCGATTGAGCTGTATAATCTGAGCCTGGCGATCCGCGAGGAACCGGAAAATATGTATCTCCTCGGACGTCTCTACCAGAACATGGGGAAGACGGATGAAGCGAATACACTGTTTGATAAAATCATCGGTGCTCACCCGGATTCAAATTATGCCGAGCGGGCGAGACAGGCAAGAGGGTACTGATCCATGCTGAATGTTGAGAAGATCCGCCTCATGACCCAGCTTTCGATTTATGACCGGAAAGAGGGGAAGGCGATACGGGATGTAAGCAGATATTTCAAGGGAGACTACCTCTCCCGGAGGATGTTTATGGCACTCGTGCACTACACACTGTGCTTTATTCTGGTGTCTATGCTGCTGATGTTGATCAATCTCGAAGAGCTTCTGATGCATCTGAACATCCCGTTTATCGTGGCCGCGGTCCGGGTACTGCTTTTTATTTATGTGCTCGGATTCGTGGGAATGATGGCGTTTTCCTATGTGCGCTATGCACGGGCCTATGATGATCTTCATCGGAAGAGTCTCTACTATATGGCGAAGCTCGACAAGCTACTGCAGCTCGAGGAGGCACCGGATACGAAGCTCGATATCGAGAGCGCCGGCTCTGAGTTCTATAAGGAAAAGAGCGGGAAGATCCGCATCATGGAGGATACTTCAGAGCATCAGGCGAAGCGGACGAAGACACCACCGGACGGAAGGAGCAGCGCGACCCCAACGCAGGAACAGGTAGAAGCTCAGCACACGTTGCGAAAGAACACGGTGCAAGCTGCGGTCCGAGAGGAAGAGGAGTGGCTGGATGATCCGATCGAACCAGAGAACGGCTGGCTGGATGATCCGGTCGAGCCGGAAGGCGGCTGGCTGGACGGTGAAGACGATACTGTAAACACAGGCGATGAGAACGGCTGGCTGGACGATCCGGTCGAGTCGAAGAAGCGCAGTGACACGGGCAGCCCATCCGCGGATGGTATACAGCTCATGGATTTCAGAAAACATCACGAGGAAGAGAAACGATGACACAGCTGGTCGATATGAAGGATGAATTACAGAAGTTTTACATCAAAAATGAATACTGGCTCACACCTGTACTGAAGGCGCTGACCGCGTTCGTATGCTTTTTCATGATCCGGCTTCGCATAGGCTCCGACAGCATGTTCGGCAGTCTGCTGATTGCGATCGCCGCTGCCGCGCTGTGCTCGTTCCTTCCATGGACCGCCGTCACGGTCATGTCGGCAGTCTTCGTACTGGGCAATGCCTATGGCACATCGATGGAGCTTGCCCTCATGGCCGCCTTCATCCTCCTGCTGATGGCACTCGCACAGTCTGCGTTCCGTGCAGGTCATGCGATTCTGATCGTTCTGGTACCGCTGCTGTTTTATCTTCATGTACCGTATGTACTTCCGATCATCGCGGGACTCAGTCTCGGATTGATATCCATCGTACCGGTATCCATCGGTGTGATGATGTATTATTTCATCGAGTATATCTCGGAGAATGCATCCGAGCTCAGTGTATCGACGAAGGATCCGATGGAGATGGCGAGCCAGTATGCCGCCATCTTTCAGGGCTACTTCCAGAACCGCACGATGATCGTGTCCATCCTGGCCTTCGCCATCTGCATCGTGCTGGTATTTATCCTTCACCAGATGGTATTTTCGTATAACTGGGGTGTGGCGGTCATCGTCGGACTCCTCTCGATCCTGGTGGTCTCTGCCATCGGATCCGCACGCCTCGGAGCCTCCTTTTCCTTCGGCGCGGCACTGATCGGCGTGATTCTTTCCGGCATCCTCGCCTTCCTGTATGCGCTCGCCTTTCATGGCGCAGACTATAAGGGGACGGAGCGACTTCGCTTCGAGGATGACGATTACTTCTATTTCGTAAAGGCGATTCCGAAGCTGAAATCAGGAAATGAGGCATAAATCGAATGACAGGAATGATTGAAAAAATGAAAAGCTGGGTGAGCCTCCTGCCGCCGATCGGCTATACCAACATCCTCGAGATCATCATCCTCGCGGTACTCGTCTATGAGTTCCTTCTCTGGATCAAGAATACGAGGGCCTGGGAGCTGCTCAAGGGACTGGTGGTCATCGCTGCCTTCATCACCGCAGCCGCGATCCTCCATCTCACGACGATCATGTGGCTCATCGAACGCATCTCGACGGTGGCCATCATCGCGACCGTCGTCATCTTTCAGCCGGAGCTCCGGAAAGCCCTGGAGCAGCTCGGCAGCCGGAACTTCATCGCAAACCTGATTCCGGATGACGGAACCGAGGATGCCAGTGTGACGACGATCAATGAAATCATCCGCGCGACCTTCGAGATGGCGAAGAAGAAGACCGGAGCACTCATCGTGATCCAGCAGAATCAGCCGCTGAAGGAAATCGAAGAAACTGGTATCCGTATCAACGGTATCGTGTCGGCTGCACTGCTGATCAACATCTTCGAGAAGAACACACCGCTGCATGATGGTGCGGTCACGATCGTCGGCGACAAGGTTACGGCCGCGACCTGCTATCTGCCGCTGTCCGATACCGATATCTCGAAGGACTTCGGTACACGTCATCGTGCTGCGCTCGGTATATCCGAGACGAGTGATGCTGTTACGATCGTGGTTTCGGAAGAGACCGGTCGTGTGTCGGTCGCTGCCAACGGTAAGCTCTGCCGTGCACAGGATGCCGAAGCACTGCGCTCGATGCTTCCGACGAGAGAGAAGAAGGAGATGGATAAGAATACACGCTTCCGTATCTTCCGTACTACACGAAAGGATGGTAAAGCATGATGAAACATTTCTTTACTGAAAATTTGCCACTCAAGGTGCTGAGCCTCCTAGTCGCGCTGCTTCTCTGGCTGCTGGTGGTCAATGTCTCGCACCCGGAAGTGACGGATACGAAAACGGTGCCCCTTGAGGTCGAAAATCAGTCGACCTTTGCGGCGCAGAATAAATCCTGGGAAATCGACCGCACGAGTGTGACCATCAGCTACAGTGTCCGCACGAACAGCCGCTCGCTCATCAGCGCATCGGATTTTCATGCCTACGTAGATCTGAAGGATTACAGCATCACCGGTGCCGTCCCGATCTATGTGGATGTACTGAATGATAAGGACGAGCTGATCGGAGACGTGACGGTACGTCCGACGGTCACCCGTGTCATCATCGAGGACATCCAGGAAAAGAAATTTGAAATCAAAAATACTGTGCATGGTACGCCGAAGAGCGGCTACAAGGTCGCAAATGTCATCGTCAGTCCGGAATATGTCTATCTGAGTGGTCCGGAATCTGAAATCGGCCGTGTATCCAGTGTTGGTATCGATGTCAATGTGGAGGGCATCGCGCAGAACGAGGATAGGGTTGCCGATCTTGTCTACTATGATGCAAACGGAAACCAGCTCTATGACCTGAAAAACGTCAGCGCATCGACGAGCTCGATCCACTATGCCGTTACGTTGTATAAAGAGAAGTCCATCAATCTTCTGTCCAGTGTCAGAGGTACACCGGCTGCGGGGTATCAGTATGAGTCGACTGCGGTTTCACCGGCGACCGTGAAACTGGCCGCCTCGACCTACATCATCGATGGTATGACGGTGTTCGAGCTCCCGAAGATCGATATCAGCGGTGCCAGCGGAACGAAGACCGTAAGCTTCAATCTGGCAGACTATCTTCCGGCCGGCGTTATGCTGGCGGAGGACCAGGACGCGGAGGTCAATGTTACCGTCCGCATCGAAAAGATACCGGAGACGGAGGAGACCTCGACCGCCAGTGATGAAACATCTCAAACGACGGCACTCATCTCCGGATCGCAGAGTGCGCATACCATAGAGAGCACAGCTGCAGAAGCAAAGCTGCCGGAGAGCAGTGCCCAGGCCGGAGATACCGAGCCGGAGGGCACGGCCCCTGCACATGAGTCGGGCAGTACACATGAGGAAACACTGCTCAGCCAGTCCGGACACTGATCGGAGATTACATAAACTTCATGAAAACAGAATGGTTTAAACTTGGTATCTATACAGCAGCGTATGTCATGAGCATCGTGCTGGGAGAGGCGGGTCTTTCCGCCCCTTCCGGCCTTTGCCTGATGTTCGCTGCTGCTTTTCTATATCTTTCGGAGTACCAGAGGACACGCTCCACGCTGAATCTCCGGGGGTTGCTTGCCCTCGGCCTGATCGGCGGGGAAGGCGTCGCCCGTTTCCGGCTGAGTCGACTGAGCACCGACTGGACGATGGAAACCTGGCTCTCGTTCTACCTCTTTTATCTGATTTTTGATCTCTCTGCCCAGCTCGCGGAGCAGGTACGGGTCGCAAGGGCAGAAGAAGAGAAACTCGCTGAGATGATGGATGGGAAATGCGGTCACGGATGCACGGCGGTGGGAGAGGGAATAGAATCGGATCTCCGATTCTTCCGCTATGCGATCCTGGGACTGCTCGGCATTTCCTGGGCGGCGTTTTTCTTCGAGGCCCGGCGGCTTGGCTTCGTACCGCTCTTTACGGTCGATACGCCGCATGCCTACAGCTACTTCCATGTGAAGGGCGTCCACTACTTCACGACGCTGGCGGTGCTTACCCCGTCGGTCGCGATACTGTATCTCAGCGCCCGTCGTAAACAGGGACTTCGTCCGGATGTGCTGGCGCTCCTCGGGCTGCTGCTTCCGGTCCTCCTGACGATTCTGATGGTGTCCCGTTTTCAGTTTATGATTTCGGTGATTCTGGCTGTCTTCGTGGCGCTTCTTTCCGGACGTCGTTATAAGCTCTGGCAGCTTCTGCTGCTCCTCGTGCTGATGATCGCTGCGTATGTGTTCATCACGATCGAGCGGGCCCATTCCGTCGAGTACCTGAACGGTATCTTCGAGATGAAGGATCCCTCGACCCCGATCTTCATCACCCAGCCGTACATGTACATCGCAAACAATTATGATAATTTTAATGTCATGACCCGTGAACTGACGATGCACGCACATGGACTCCGCATGCTCTATCCGTTTGTGACGCTGAGCGGGCTCAAGTTCTTCGTACCGTCGCTGGCGCAGGGCTTTCCGCTCTTCGTGACGAAGGAGGAGCTGACGACGGTCACGATGCTCTACGATGCATGGTATGACTTCGGACTTGCGGGCATCGTCCTGTTCGCCGTCGTGCTCGGCCTCGTTTCGGGTGCGGTGGCACATGCGCACCGGAAGGATCAGAATCCATTCTCGGCGCTGCTGTATGCGCAGCTCGCTTTTTATTATCTGGTTTCGTTTTTTACCACCTGGTTCAGCAATCCGGCGACCTGGTTCTATCTCGGCGTCAGCTTCCTGCTGTACCTTGGCTATGCAGGATATACGCGAAAAAGGAGAAGTGAATGAAGCGTTATACGCAGCTGATCTTAAATATCCTGGTACCGATCCTGATGATTGCAGCGGTCGTCATCTTCGTTCCGAAACTGGTCATCTTTTTTATTCCGTTTATCATCGGCGCCGTCATCGCATGGATCGCCAATCCGCTGATTCGTCTTTTGAATACGAAGACGAAGCTGATGGAGCGGCAGCACGCGTCGGTTGTCATCATTATCCTGATGCTCGTTCTGATCGGTGGTATCCTGTACCTCGCCATCAGCGTCGCTGTCCGTTTCTGCGTCGGCTTCGCAGAGGATCTGCCGGATATGGTGCGGGGCCTCGCACAACTTCTCAGGGAGTTTCTGCTTACCCATCAGAGCCTGCTGCAGCACCTGTCGCTGAATCTGCCGGGGACGGGAGCGGATGGATCTGCGGTCATACTGGATCTCAATAAGCTGAACAGCAGCATCGAGGAATCGCTACTCGACTTCGTAACGAATTTCTCTGCACCGATCGCCAATGTCTCCATCGGTGCGGTGCGCTCGATTCCGAATGTTCTCGTGTATTCGGTCGTAACGATTTTTTCTGCGTACTGCTTCTGTAAGGATGGCGAACGCTATGTCGAGCGCGTGAAGGCGTGGATTCCGAAGGAGCTGTTCCGCTACTATGAGCTGCTGAAGGCAGACATACGAAGGATCATTCAGGGCTGGCTGCTGGCACAGTTTAAGATCATGTTTGTCGTCTTCCTCGTGCTGACGATCGGCTTCCTCCTGCTGCGTGTGCGCTATGCGCTTCCGCTTGCTGCATTGACCGCTTTCCTGGACTTCCTGCCGATGCTCGGTGTCGGCTTCATCATGTGGCCATGGATCGTGATCGACCTCTTCAGCGGGAATCTGATGCAGGCGCTCTGGCTCGTCGTGATCTATGTCGCGACCCAGATCGTGCGTCAGTTCATGCAGCCGAAGATCATGGGCGATACGATGGGACTTTCCCCGTTCCTGACGATCCTGTTTATGTATCTGGGCTACCGTTTCTACGGTTTCGTCGGGCTGATTTTCGCGGTTCCGGTCGGGATGCTCGTGATGTGCTTTTACCGCTATGGTGCCTTTAAGAAGATGACGGCCTCGATCCAGGCGCTCTATCGGGATCTGATTTCCTTCCTGTAAACGGATATCCGGGTATCTGTGTGCAGCGCTCCTTCATGGGAAACCGTGACAGAAGTTTTACAGACAGATGACGGGATTCATACTCGCTTCCCGGCGAATACATTGACAAATCAGGTGGTACGAAATATAATTCTCTAAAAATTAATATTTTTTTATAGTTATTTTAGAAGGAGATAATCAAATGGAGAAGAAGACAAAGGCTACAGAAGTAAAGAAGGATGCAGCTCTGAAGGAGTCTTTCGCTGAGATCAAGAAGGCTGTAGCAGAGACTGCGAAGGCTGCTGAGAAGAAGGCCGCTCCTGCAAAGGAAGCAGTTAAGGAAGAGGCTCCGAAGAAGGAAGTCGCTCCGAAGAAGACCGCTCCAGTAAAGAAGACAGCTCCAGCGAAGAAGACAGAAGAGAAGAAGCCGGCAGAGAAGAAGACCGCTCCGGCGAAGACAGAAGTGAAGACCGCTGTTACATTACAGATCGATGGTCAGGATTTTGATCCTGCAAAGGTGATCGCAGACGCTCAGAAGGCGGCGGAGAAGATCAAGAAGGATGTCAAGGATGTACATGTTTACATCAATGTAAACGATAAGGCTGCTTACTTCACCGTAGATGGTGAGGGTAAGCCGGAGTACAGAGTAAACCTGTAATTCAGCATTTCGATCATAGAGAACGATTCATCGAAAGGTGAATCGTTCTTTTTATATACATCGGGCGCGGATATGATAAAATACGAGCGGTGCAACAGGCTGTGATCACAGGAAAGAATCATAAGTAAGAGGTGAATATGAAGCAATTACCGGCGGAGTTCTGTACCCGCATGAAAGCCCTTCTTCCAGAGGAGGAATATGACGCATTTCTCGAGAGCTTCGAGAAGCCGGCCGTCCGGGGACTTCGGCTGAATCTGCATAAGCTGATGGAGCTCGAGGAGAGCGGGAATCCGGAGGCGATCCGCTACGAGAAGCTCGTCGCGGACTGGCATCTCGAGCCGATGCCGGAGAGCAGCAGGATCGCTTTCCATGGACAGACGATGTATGCGTCCTTCTATCTCGATGACCGCTACCTTCAGTCCATCGGTGTCCGTCCGGGAAAGCATCCCTATCATGAAGCCGGACTCTACTATATCCAGGGACCGGAGGCGATGCAGCTTGTACAGCACATGCAGATCCGGCCCTTCGACCGGGTGATCGACCTCTGTGCGAGCCCGGGCGGAAAATCGACGCAGGCCGTGGATCTGCTGTCGGCGGATGCCGGCGGCTTCCTGATTTCAAACGAATATGTCGCCCTGCGCGCCCGGACACTGAGCTCAAACATCGAACGTATGGGCATACGGAATGCGGCCGTTCTGAACGAGGATACAGGGAAGATCGCGGATCATTTTCCGGAGTTTTTCACGAGGGTCCTTGTCGATGCACCGTGCTCCGGGGAAGGCATGTTCCGGAAGGATGAGACGGCGATTGCAGAGTGGTCGCCGGAGAATGTCCGTATGTGCGCGGAACGTCAGCGGGAGATCACGGCCAATGCATATCGTATGCTGGCGCCGGGTGGTATCCTCGCCTACAGCACCTGTACCTTTGAAAAGGAAGAGGATGAGGATATACGGGATTATCTTCTCACCTCCTTCCCTGAGCTCACACTCCTCTATGAGAAGCGTGTCTGGCCGCAGCGGGAGCCGGGAGAGGGACACTATATGGCGATCTTCCGGAAGGCCGGCAGCGATCCGCTGGCCGCGCTGGAAGAGCGCTATGGGTTGACGGTTTCCGAACCGGATCGTCCACTCGAGGAGAAGGATTACAAAAAGCAGCAGGTGAAGGATCAGGGATATCTCGTGTCATCGATGCTGCCTGAGCTTCGCGGACTGCGCTGTCTCCGTGTCGGCATCCAGTCGGAAACGTGTCTGAAAAACCGAACAGAGCCGGCGCATGCGCTGAGCCATGTACTGAATCCGGCAGATGCCGCAGCGTTTCAGCAGTTTAAGCTCCAGTGCTGCAGCTACCCGGCGACAGATCCTCGCATCGACCAGTATCTCCGCGGGCTGCAGATTACGGCACCGGAGGGCGTCAGCGGGAAGGGCTGGTGCGTCGTCTGTGCCGACGGCGTTGCCCTCGGGCTCGGGAAGCTCGTAAACGGACAGGTGAAGAATCATTTCCCGAAGGGGCTTCGCTTCGTCTGAAGCAGACACAGCAAGAGGAAACGGAACCGGCATCATGGTGCATTCACTGCTTGTTGCCTGTGATGAAAAACAGAACAGTAAAGCCACTGAAAATGAAAATAAATTTCATTTTAATGCGTCAAAAATCTGCACCTATTTTTGCGGAAAAGACAACATTGTATAATGAAACCCTTATAAACCCTATATTGTCGGGCTTATGATGTCAGCATTATACCTGATATTGCTTTCACAAAGATTGAAAAAAGCACCCATTTCGGGTTGAATTATAAATGGGCTTCATATACAATATAGACGTCATAAACCGGGGATTTTTTCCCTTTGTTTAGATATGAAATGGAGGATAAAAAATGGATAATCAGTCAACATCATCCGCTCTGACGAGAATTCAGTCACTGCTCGATGAATTCAGCTTCGTTGAAGTTGGCCGTCTTGTGGAAGCAAGATCAACAGACTTTAACATGGCTGAGAAGAAGGCACCATCTGACGGTGTTGTTACCGGTTATGGAACCATCGACGGCAACCTCGTGTATGTATATGCACAGGACGCAGCCGTTCTCGGCGGTTCCATCGGTGAGATGCACGCGAGAAAGATCGCCGGCATCTATTCTATGGCCATGAAGAATCAGGCTCCGGTCATCGCTCTTCTCGATTGCACCGGCGTACGCCTCGAGGAGGCAAACGATGCACTTTTCGGTCTCGGCCGCATCTACAAGAAGCAGACCCTAGCCAGCGGTCAGATCCCACAGATCACCGCCATCTTCGGCAACTGTGGCGGCGGACTCACCGTTCTTGCCGGTCTTTCCGATTACGTTCTGATGGCAGAGGGCGCAAAGGCATATGTCAATGCTCCGGATGCCGTTCTTGGTAACAAGGATGACGCGATCGCAAAGGCTGCAAAGCGCGAGGAGTATGGCCTCGTAGACTTCGATGGCACAGAGGATGAGGTTTTCGCTCAGATCCGTAAGGTCGTTTCCGTACTTCCGGGCAACTGTGAGGACGGCGGTGTACTCGACGAGTGCATCGATGACCTGAACCGTGCCGTAACCGGCTTCGATACCCTGTCTGCTGACGAGGCTGTACAGCAGCTCGCAGATAATGGTGTATTTATCGAGACCAAGAAGGGCTATTCCCATGATGTTGTAACCGGCTTTGCTCAGATCGGCGGCGAGACCGTTGCCATCGTAGCAAACAAGGAGCAGGCGCTTACATGGAAGGGTGCAGAGAAGGCTGCCAAGCTGGTTACCTTCGCAAATGCATATGATCTTCCGGTGATCAGCGTGGTTGATGTGACTTCCTATAAGAACACAGAGTGCACAGAGAGCCATATGCCGACCTCTGCGGCCAAGCTTGCATATGCATATGCAAATGCAGACGTTCCGATGATCACGGTCGTAAAGAACGCACTCGGTACCGCAGGTCTCAGCTTCGGTGCAAAGGCACTCGGCGCTGACGTGGTTTATGCATTTAACAGCTCAAAGATCGGTGTTATGGACGCTGCACAGGCTGCCAAGGTGGTCGCTGACGGCGATGCAGAGGCAGAGAAGAAGTTCGCTTCCGAGAATACGGCACTCGCTGCTGCAAAGCGCGGCTATGTCGATGAGATCATCGCTCCGGAGGAGACTAGACAGAGAATCGCAGCTGCACTTCAGATGCTCGGCTATAAGAGCGTATACAGACCTGACAAGAAGAGTGGCACCGTTTAATGAGAGGAGACAGAATGAAACAGTGGTTTAGAAAAGCTGCGCTCTGTTTTGCTCTTGCACTTTCCGTTCTGACACTTGCAGCTTGCGGAAACTCATCGAAGGACACGGTTGAGCCGATCGACCCATCCGTAAAGTCCGCACTTGAGGAGCAGGCAAAGCAGTATGCAGAGCAGAGCATCTATGCTCTGAGCGATGCTGAGATCCAGTCTCAGATCCAGTCCGCATACAAGACAAAGGATGAAATCACCTACAACGGCCTTACCAATTATCTCAATGATAAGGATCGTCTCGGTGCCTTCGTCAGTGTAGACGATGCAGTTGCATCCAAGACAGAAGATGGCTATTCCATCGAAATTAATTCAACATTTGAGAAGAGAACCCTGAAGCTTACCCTCGGTCTCAATGAGCTGACCGGTAAGACGACGGAGATGACCTTCGAGCCGCACTACTCACTCGCTGAGCAGATGGAAGATGCAGGCGCGAACCTTCTCGTCGGTATGGGTACCGTATTTGTAGTTCTCATCTTCATCGCCTGGGTGATCTCCCTGTTCAAGTACATCAGTGTATTTGAGAAGAAGATGAAGGGCCAGAAGGCACCGGCGGAGGCTCCAAAGGCTGCCGCACCGGCACCGAAGGCCGCAGCTCCGGCTCCGGCTGCAAAGCAGGACGATGTGATGCAGGCGGTCATCGCCGCAGCGATCGCCGCGTATGAGGCAGATACCGCAGGCGCGCAGAGTGAGAACGGCTTCGTACCGGGACCGACCCTTCAGAATGGTCTCTTCGTACGTCCGCTTCGTTCACGCAGCTTCGCACCGGCCGCTTCAGAGACTGCAGCTTCCGCACCGGTCGTTACATCTGTGGCACCGGCTGCTGCACCAGCCGCTTCCGCAGCACCGGCTCCGGCCACAGCTCCGGCAGGCGTACAGGGCTCCGTAAAGGTAGAGTCCCCGATGCCTGGTAAGATACTCGCAGTGAAGAAGAACGTCGGCGATGCTGTAAAGAGCGGTGACGTCATCCTCATCCTCGAGGCCATGAAGATGGAGAACGAGATCGTGGCTCCACAGGATGGTACCGTAGCATCCATTAACGTTTCCGTCGGCGACTCCGTAGAGTCCGGCGCAACACTTGCAACATTAAACTGAGTTGGGCGATGGCCCTTTTGAATTCGAGAGGTATTAAAATGAAGAAATATACTATTACCGTAAATGGCGTCGCTTATGACGTAACCGTAGAAGAGGGTGGCAGCGTAGCATCTGCACCGAAGGCAGCTGCTCCTGCAGCAGCACCAGCAGCCGCTCCGGCTCCAGCCGCAGCACCTGCAGGTGCACAGGGTGCCGTAAAGGTCGAGTCCCCGATGCCTGGTAAGATCCTTGCAGTAAAGAAGAACGTCGGCGATGTTGTTAAGAGCGGTGACGTGATCCTCGTACTTGAGGCAATGAAGATGGAGAACGATATCGTAGCACCTCAGGATGGCACCGTAGCTTCCATCAACGTTTCTGTTGGTGATTCAGTAGAGTCAGGTGCAACCCTTGCAACTCTGAACTGATTTCGATCAGATCGTGTCAAGTGTTGATTTGATTTTGCTGTACTGGAGGTTATAAAAACATATGAATATATTAGAAACCTTAACAAACCTGCTCCAGCAGACAGCATTCGTAAGCATGACATGGGGAAATGTGCTGATGATCATCGTTGCATTCGTTTTCCTGTATCTTGCCATCGCCAAGGGCTTCGAGCCACTTCTTCTGGTTCCGATCGCCTTCGGTATGCTGCTCGTAAATATCTATCCGGACATCATGCTGAGCCCGGAGGATTCCATCAATGGAACAGGCGGACTGCTTTGGTACTTCTTCCATCTGGATGAGTGGACGATTCTTCCGTCCCTGATCTTCATGGGTGTAGGCGCACAGACCGACTTCTCCCCGCTGATTGCAAACCCGATCACCTTCCTGCTCGGTGCTGCTGCACAGTTTGGTATTTATGCCGCTTATTTCATGGCCATCTTCATGGGCTTCAACGGAGCCGCTGCGGCAGCCATCTCCATCATCGGTGGAGCCGATGGACCTACCTCCATCTTCCTGTGCAACAAGCTCGGACAGACCTCGCTGCTCGGACCGATCGCCGTTGCGGCATATTCCTATATGTCCCTCGTTCCGATCATTCAGCCGCCGATCATGAAGGCCCTGACCACCGAGGAGGAGAGAAAGACCAGAATGCCACAGCTTCGTCCAGTATCGAAGCTTGAGCGTATTCTCTTCCCGATCATCGTTACGACCATCGTATGTATCCTTCTTCCGACCACAGCTCCTCTCGTAGGTATGCTGATGCTCGGTAACCTGTTCAAGGAGTCCGGTGTCGTAAAGCAGCTTACAGAGACCGCTTCGAACGCGATGATGTACATCGTCGTTATCATGCTCGGTACTTCTGTCGGCGGTGCGACTTCCGCGGAGGCATTCCTGAATCTCGATACCCTGAAGATCGTTGCACTCGGTCTGATTGCCTTCGCATTCGGTACCGCTGCCGGTGTTGTGCTCGGTAAGATCATGTATGTCGTTTCCGGTCATAAGATCAACCCGCTCATCGGCTCTGCCGGTGTATCTGCCGTTCCGATGGCAGCGCGTGTATCCCAGAAGGTGGCTTCTGAGGCGGATCCTACAAACTTCCTGCTCATGCAGGCCATGGGCCCGAACGTAGCAGGTGTTATCGGTACTGCTGTAGCAGCCGGTACCTTCATGGCTGTTTACGGCGTGAAGTAATGAAAGAGGAGATAAAATGGCTAAAGTAAAAATCACTGAGACTGTGCTGCGTGATGCACACCAGTCATTAATTGCAACTCGTATGCCGAGCTCCGAGATGGAGCCGATTCTGGACACCATGGATCAGATCGGTTACAACGCCGTAGAGTGCTGGGGCGGTGCGACCTTCGATTCCTGCCTTCGTTTCCTGAAGGAGGATCCATGGGAGAGACTTCGTATGCTTCGTAAGCACTTCAAGAACACGAAGCTCCAGATGCTTTTCAGAGGCCAGAACATCCTCGGCTACAATCACTATGCAGATGATGTCGTAGAGAACTTCGTGGAGCGTTCCATCGCAAACGGTATCGATATCATCCGTATCTTCGACTGCTTAAACGATATTCGTAACCTTGAGACCGCTGTAAAGGCAACCAAGAAGGAGGGCGGTCACGCTCAGATCGCACTCTGCTATACTCTGGGTGATGCGTATACCCTCGAGTACTGGGAGAACCTGGCACGTGATGTTGAGTCCCTCGGCGCAGATTCCCTCTGCATCAAGGATATGGCAGGCCTTCTGCTTCCGCAGGCAGGCTATGACCTCGTGAAGGCCCTCAAGAAGGGAACCTCCCTTCCGATCGAGATCCACACCCACTACACCTCCGGTATGGCTTCCATGACCTACCTGAAGTGCGTAGAGGCGGGTGCAGATATCATCGATACCGCGTCCACTCCGTTCGCGCTCGGTACATCTCAGCCGTCTACAGATGTTATGGTCAAGGCACTTGAGGGTACAGAGTATGACACGGGTATCGATGTAAACAAGCTCATCGAGGTTTCCAAGTACTTCGAACCGTATCGTGAGGAGTGCCTGAAGTCTGGTCTTATGTCCACGAAGGTGCTCGGCGTTAATGTCAACACCCTTCGTTATCAGGTTCCGGGCGGTATGCTCAGTAACCTCATCTCTCAGCTTGACAAGGCTGGCCAGATCGATAAGCTGAACGCTGTTCTCGAGGAAGTTCCGAGAGTTCGTAAGGACTTCGGTGAGCCACCTCTCGTAACCCCGTCTTCTCAGATCGTGGGTACACAGGCGGTGATGAACGTCCTGACCGGCGAGCGCTATAAGATGATTCCGAAGGAGTCCCATAAGCTCGTTGCCGGTGAGTTCGGCCGTACCGTTAAGCCGATGGATCCGGAGATGATGAAGAAGGTTCTGAAGCCGGGCGAGACCCAGATGACCGACCGTCCTGCAGATCATATCGCTCCGCAGATGGCTCAGTTCATCGAGGAGACTAAGAAGCTCGTGAAGAACCCGACACCGGAGGATGTACTCGATTACGCTCTGTTCCCGGCTGTAGCGAAGGATTTCTTCGCTTACCGTGACGCCCAGCAGACCGGCTTCGCCGCAACTGCAGGCGACAAGGAGAATAAGGCATATCCAGTTTAATCGGAACTGATTTATCCTTTTCATATCAATGTCCCGGACCGAAAGGTTCGGGACATCATTTTATATGGAAATCTGATCAGGATCCTGTCGTATGCTGTCCCGCTTCGGGGAGTGAGATTCTCTACGCAGATCCATCTGTTTCCTGACAAATTCTTTACAAAAAAAGATCGCTTCTATTAATAATTCGTTTTGCGATTGAAGCATGCCCTATAAATCGATATACTGTAGAAGTGGTTTTAGGCGTTTCGACCACTTCTTTTTTGCGTTATCTTAGTAATGGAGCATATATTCATGAAAAAACATAAAACGAAATCTCTTCATCACAGCCTCGGTACGGCGCTGCTTTCACTCAGCCTTCTGTTGACACCCGCCGGAACCTCGCTGAATGCACTTCCTTCCGCGTATGCGGCACAGGCGGCGGTCATCCGCGGGACGAACGTCAATGTCCGCGCAGCGGCCAGCACCTCGAGTCAGCTGGTGACCTCCCTCGGGAATAACAGCTCCGTCACGATCCTCGGCCAGACGACCGGCAGTGACGGTAAGGTCTGGTATCAGATCTCTGCCGGCGGTGTCAGCGGCTATGTCCGTTCCGATCTCGTGTCCACGCAGACTGTAGCCTATACGACCGATGCGAATTTCGAGGCTTACCTCGCACAGCAGGGCTTCCCGGAGAGCTATAAGGCGGGACTCCGCAGCCTGCATGCACAGCATCCGACCTGGATCTTCAATGCGGTGCAGACCGGTTTAGACTGGAATACCGCCGTCGCTTACGAGCTGCAGGGCACCTCAAGCCTCGTAGAAACCGGTTCGAAATCCTCCTGGAAGTCGACGGATGCCGGTAAATTTGACTGGACGACCTCGACCTGGCCGGGCTTTGATGGCGCGACCTGGGTCGGCGCATCGCAGGAAATCGTCGCTTATTTCATGGATCCGCGTAATTTCCTGGATGACAGCTATGTCTTCCAGTTTGCAGCACATGATTATAATCCGGAGATACAGACTATCGATGGCCTCCGCTCCATGCTGAAGGGCACCTTCCTCGAGGGACAGGTCGCCATCGATGCCTCGAGTCCGCTCTATGCGGCAGCGGCAGCAGCACAGGGACTGAGTGCGTCCACGAACGCGATGAGCGGTCAGACGGTGACGGACGCCAGCATTACCACAGCGACCCAGACGGGCAGTGGTGAGTCCCTCCTCGGATATGAAGGACCGGGCGCCACGGGTGCGGCCAATATCTCCGACGCTGCACAGGCTTCAGCCGCTGCAACGACCATCACGGCCGGCAATGTGCTCGAGGGCACTGATTCGATGTCGATGACCGTGATGCCGGGCTCCGGTGGTCCGGGTACGGGCAGTGCTTCGATGTACACGACGAATTCGACGAACATGATGACCGGCGCGGTGACGGTTTCCTATGCAGATATCATCATGGAGGCCGCCGAGCAGTCGAAGGTGAGTCCATATGTACTCGCGGCGATGATCATCCAGGAGCAGGGCACGAAGGGAAGCTCCGGATCGATCTCCGGCGCGACCGGCTACTATAACTTCTTTAACGTCGGTGCGTATGCGGCGAACGGAATGACGGCCGTAGAGCGTGGCCTCTGGTATGCTGCCCAGTCCGGCAGCTACAACCGTCCGTGGAATACGCCGGAGAAGGCAATCGTGGGTGGTGCGCTGTTCTACGCGCAGAACTACCTCGTGGCCGGGCAGAACACCCTGTACCTCAAGCGCTTTAACGTGCAGGGCTCCAATATGTTCAAGCATCAGTATATGACGAACACCGCCGGTGCCGCCGAGGAGGGCAAGAGCCTCGGAAAGGCCTACAATGACACGATGCGTGCCGGTGTGCTGGTCTTCAACATCCCGGTCTATAACGGTATGCCGGAGACCGCGTGCCCGATGCCGACGAAGGATGGCAACCCGAACAACAAGCTGCAGTATCTGGCAGTCGATGGCTTCACACTGACGCCGAGCTTCAACCTCGACACGACGTCCTATACGCTCGTCGTCGATCCGTCGGTGCAGATGGTCAATGTCTCTGCCGTGGCCTATCACAGTGCAGCGCAGATCAGTGGCGTGGGGCAGATCCTGCTCGATACGCCGACGAAGACGGTGACGATTACGGTGACCGCACAGAACGGCGATCAGCGGAACTATCAGATCACGATCAGTCAGGCCGCAGGCGGACAGCTCGCAGGCACGATGCAGATGGGCATGACGGGCAGCAGCTCTGTCAGCCTCCAGACGGGGGTGACGATGCCGGGCATGACGACGACTGCGACGGTGGCGGATGCACAGACCACGATGGTCGGTGTGAGTCCGACCGGGAACGTCGTGACGGATGTGGTTGCGGGAACAAAGGGCCCGATGTAAAATAAAACCATGCGATGGGCAGCTGTGGAAGCTGCCCGGCTTCGCCCTATGTTCCGTCCGCCGCCTGGAAACAGCGGCATGGTCTACGATGATAATCCACTTTAGATAGAGGTACGCATGAAACGTTTTTCATATTTCATAACAACAGTTCTTTTTACCCTGCTTTTGTCGATCCAGGCACTTGCATCAAGCGCAGCCATCACCTTCTCGGACCCGAGCGTCACGGTCGGTTCGGATGTCAATGTTACGATGAAGGTGGCGAGTGGCGATGCAACCCTGGCACGTGCCGATGTGACACTCACCTATGATGCAAATCTGCTCGAGTTTGTCAGTGGAACAGACGCATCCGGAGGTGCCGGCACCGTACGTATCAACGGTGGTACGAACGGCAGCGGGACCGGAACACTGGAGTATAATCTGAAGTTCCATACCCTGTCGGCAGGCACTGCCACCCTGACGGTTCAGAACTATAACATCTACGATGCCGATGAGAGCTTCGCAGAGCTCGCGCACCAGGGCTCCTCCACGGTGACGATCAGCTCCGCAGCTGCGGCTTCGACGAATACACAGCTGTCTTCTCTGGTGGTTTCGCCGGGCACCCTGAGTCCGGCATTCGCCGCCGATACGACGAACTATTCCCTGATCGTCGGCAGTGGAGTCGATACTCTGGCGATCAATGCTATCGCCGCCGATACAGGCGCATCCGTAGAGGTTAGTGGGAACGAGCAGTTAAGTATGGGTGAGAATACCGTGACGATCACGGTGACCGCGGCCGATGGTGCGAGCCAGGCCGTTTATACACTGGCCGTTACAAAGCAGGAGGGCGGACCGGAGACCGGTGATACGACGACCACCACCGCGACGACGAACGAAGGCGTCAAGCTCAGCGCGAAGGAGAAGACCATCACCATCATGAATCCGGGCTCGGATGTCGAGATTCCGGCGGGCTTCGCAGAGAGCACGATCGATATCGACGGCCATCAGGTGAAGGGCTGGGTATGGAAGCTCGATACGGATCATCAGTACTGCATCGTCTATGGTATGAACGAGGCCGGTGAGCTGAACTTCTACCGCTATGACCTGACGGAGAAGACCATCCAGCGCTACTTCGCGGATCCGGTCGAGCAGCAGCTTCAGGCAGATGCAGAACAGTACCCGGAGCTGGTGAACCGCTACGACACACTGGTTCGTCAGTATAATCATATGTTTATCCTTACCTGCATCCTGGCGGTCGCAGTGCTGGGGCTTCTCGTATTTGTCATCGTACTCGTAAGCCGACGCCATGATGGCGGCGGAAGCAGTACCGTACGACGCATGAATGCCACAGAAAAGAAACGTGCGAAGCGCACGGAGCGTGTTACGGCCGGGGATGATGCGGAGACATCGGAGCCACTGGAGGAGACGATTCCGCTGCATAAGCTCGGCGATTTTCCGAAGAGCGATGCGGATATGTCAGAAGCAGAAGACAGCGACGATCTTTCCATGACACGTATTCTGAAGCCGGAGGACAGGGCGGCGATCAATGGTCCTGCTTCCACTGAACAGACGAGTAGCCTCGATATCGAGGACCTGGACGATGTCGATGAACCGACCATCAATCTTCGTGATCTCGACGCTGTGCAGCATGCCCCGGCGGAACCGGAGGAAGAGAAGGAGGATCTCGAGCATACGAGAGCCTTCCGGATGCCGAAGGATTCCGGACTGGATATCGAAGATCTTTAAACATGAGGAGGCCTGCAGCTTCGGCTGCAGGTTTTCTTTTTTTCGACAGGCAGGGGACCCGGAGGCTTCTTCGGCTTCTTCGTCCCCAAATCAAGATTGATTCAAATCATGAAATGCACTAGAATATCCTTCATGAAAGGTGGTAAAGCATGAACCAGTTTACGATACAGGCACAGCGTGCGCTGCAGCTCGCGATCGAAGCGGCAGAGGAGTTGGGCCATCCATACATAGGAACCGAACACATCCTTCTCGGCCTTCGTCGTGAGGGAACGGCCGTCGCCGCGAAGGTGCTGCAGTCAAACGGTATCGATGATCAGAAGATCCTTGATATGATCGCGAAGTTCATCGCCTCCGATACGAAGGTGACGATCCACGAGCGTGCAGGATATACGCCATCGGCGAAGCGCCTGATGCAGAACGCGATGCAGGAATCCCTGCGCGCGGGTGCCCGACTCGTCGGGACGGAGCATATCCTGATCGCGATGCTGAAGGATACGAACTGCGTCGCCTCGCGTATCATCGCTACGCTCGGTGGGAACGCACAGCGTATGTACCAGCAAATCATGGCGGTCATCGGAGACGATGTCATCGTCGACGATGCGGCACGTGCGCAGGCGGCACAGCAGCCGACATCGGATACACCGACACTGGATCAGTATGCGCGGGATCTCACCGCGATGGCAACGGAAGGAAAGCTCGATCCGGTCATCGGCCGGGAGCGTGAAATCATGCGTGTCGTGCAGATCCTGTCCAGACGTACGAAGAACAATCCATGCCTCATCGGTGAGCCGGGTGTCGGCAAGACCGCAGTGGTGGAGGGACTGGCCGAGCGTATCGTCGCCGGCGATGTTCCGGACACCATTCTCCGGAAGCGTGTTATGTCGCTCGATATCTCCAGCATGGTTGCAGGCTCGAAGTACCGTGGTGAGTTCGAGGAGCGTATCAAACGCGTCATCGCTGAAACCGTAAAGAACGGACAGGTTCTGCTCTTTATCGATGAGCTGCATACCATCATCGGTGCCGGCGGTGCCGAGGGTGCCCTCGATGCGGCCAATATCCTGAAGCCGGCCCTGGCCCGTGGGGAGCTCCAGATCATCGGTGCGACGACCCTCGATGAGTACCGGAAGCATATCGAAAAGGATGCGGCACTCGAGCGGCGTTTCCAGCCGGTAACGATCGATGAGCCGAGTGAAGAAGAGAGCTATGCGATCCTGAAAGGCATCGTCTCGAAGTATGAGGAGCACCATCAGCTGATGATCGACGATGCGGCACTGAAGGCGGCCGTCACACTTTCTGTCCGCTATATCAACGACCGCTATCTGCCGGATAAGGCCATCGACCTCATCGATGAGGCGGCGTCAAAGATCCGGATCCTTCACTCCGGTGAACCGGAGAGCATAAAGAAGCTCCGCGCGAAGATCGACGCGATGGATGCGGAGAAGGAAGACTGTATCCGCCGGGAAGATTTCGAGGCAGCCTCCCAGATCAAGAAGAAACAGCAGCGTGAGAGGACGAAGCTCGACCGTGCACTCGAGCGCTGGCAGTCGGAGAAGGAGGAGCATAAGCTCCGCGTCACCGAGGCTGACATCGCGCGCGTGGTGTCCGAGTGGACCCGTATCCCGGTAGAAAAGCTCACCGAGGGCGAGGCAGAGCGCCTCATGCATCTCGAGGAGACCCTGCATAAGCGCGTCATCGGTCAGTCCGAAGCCGTCTCTGCAGTCGCGAAGGCCATCCGTCGCGGGCGTGTAGGACTCAAGGACCCGAAACGTCCGATCGGCTCCTTCATGTTCCTCGGTCCGACCGGTGTTGGTAAGACCGAGCTCAGTAAGGCACTCGCTGAGGCGATGTTCGGCTCGGAGGCGGATCTCATCCGCGTCGACATGTCCGAGTACATGGAGAAGTACAGCGTCTCGAAGATGATCGGATCGCCGCCAGGCTATGTAGGATACGATGAGGGTGGACAGCTCAGCGAGAAGGTGCGCCGGAATCCATATTCCGTCATCCTCTTCGATGAGATCGAGAAGGCCCATCCGGATGTACTGAACGTCCTCCTGCAGGTGCTCGATGACGGTCATATCACCGATGCGCAGGGCCGGAAGGTTTCCTTTAAAAACACGATCATCATCATGACGTCCAATGCAGGCGCCGAGCAGATCGTCAGCCCGAAGCGGCTCGGTTTCGACACCGGCGGGGATGAGAAGGCGAAGAACTACCAGATCATCAAGTCACGCGTGATGGAAGAGGTGCATCGTCTTTTCCGTCCGGAGTTTCTGAATCGTGTCGATGACATCATCGTATTCCAGCCGATCACGAAGGAGGACCTCCGCGCGATCCTCGACATCATGATGAAGGATATGGTGAAAAACGCACTCGAGGAGCTGAACATCCGGCTTCACCTCGATGCGGATGCAGCGAACCTGCTCATCGAGCGCGGCTATGATCCGAAGTACGGTGCCCGTCCGCTTCGTCGTGTGCTTCAGACCGAGCTCGAAGATAAGCTCGCAGAGGAGATCCTGAGCGGCCATATCGCAAGGAACTCCAGCGTGCGGATCGGTGTCGAAAAGGATGGAAAGACCCTGAAATTCCAGGGGCGCCGTCTCCCGTCTGCCGGCGCTCGCCATGCGAAGAAGGAATCGACGACTGCTGTGAAGGATCAGGCTATGGAAACGCAAGCGATCGATGCGACGCAGATCGTGGCGGAACAGGCAGAAAACAAGTAAATCTGTATCCTATGCACAGCAACGCACGAACATCCGTATGTCCGTGCGTGTTGTTTATAAGAGGAAATACTATGGCGAAAAGCACATCACGCTACTTCTGTAAGGAATGTGGCTATGAATCCGCGAAGTGGCTCGGACAGTGCCCGAGCTGCCGCGCGTGGAATACCTTCGTGGAGGAACCGGTCGTAAAAGCATCCCCGGCTTCCGGCTTCAGTCGAAACGCCGGCACGCGTCCACCACGGCAGCGTCCGGTCCGTGTCGATGAGATCGCCCTCGAAAAGGAGGACCGTATCCCGACCGGCTTCCAGGAGCTCGACCGTGTACTCGGCGGTGGTATCGTCGTCGGCTCGATGGTGCTGCTCGGCGGTGATCCGGGCATTGGAAAATCTACGATCCTCCTCGAGGTCTCGCGTAATCTGGCGACAGATGACGGAAAATCCGTCCTCTATGTCTCCGGTGAGGAGAGCCTCAAGCAGATCAAGCTGCGGGCAGAGCGTATCCGCCCGATCTCCGGTGATCTCCGCTTCATGACGGAAACGAATATCGAGAACAGCATCGAGACCATCCGGGAGGAAAAGCCGGACTTCGTCGTCATCGACTCGATCCAGACGATGTATACCGAGAGTGTCACCGCAGCACCGGGCTCGGTAAGCCAGGTCCGTGAGTCGGCGGCGCAGCTTCTCCGCACGGCGAAGGAGTGCGGTATCGCCATCTTCCTCGTCGGTCATGTGACGAAGGACGGTACGGTCGCCGGTCCGAAGATCCTCGAGCATATGGTCGATGTCGTCCTCTTTTTCGAGGGCGAGTCCGGAAGCAGCCTCCGCATCCTGCATGGGCAGAAGAATCGTTTCGGATCGACGAACGAGATTGCGGTGTTCGAGATGGATGGTTCCGGTCTGCATGAGGTACTGAACCCTTCCGAGCTTCTGCTATCCGGACGACCGATCGGTGCCAGCGGTTCGGTCGTCACCTGTGGCATGGAGGGCACACGTCCGCTGCTGATCGAGATCCAGGGACTGCTCGTGCCGAGTGCCTTTAATCTGCCGCGTCGTACGGCGAATGGCATCGACTATAACCGTCTGAATCTGCTGATCGCCATCGTCGAAAAGCGACTGAATCTCGAAATCGGAAAGTACGATGCCTATGTCAATATCACCGGCGGACTTCGCATCGCCGAGCCGTCCATGGACCTTGCGGTCATCATGGCGCTGATTTCTTCTTATATGAATATCGAAATCCCGGAGGACGTGATGATCTTCGGTGAGGTCGGACTCAGTGGCGAGGTACGAGCCGTATCGAACGCCGACCAGCGGATCGAAGAGGCGGCTCGCCTCGGCTTCCATAAGATCGTGCTGCCGGCCTTTCATATGAAGAAGCTGCGGCAGCCGAACCTGACGGCCTGTGAGCTCGTGCCGGTGCGCAGTATCCGGGAGGCTGTAAAAATTCTTAAGAAATAGTGCTTGACTTACAGGTGCAAAATGAGTATTATAAACGAGTCGTCAAAACGACGACTCATACAGGGGTTTCATCCAATGGTAAGATATCGGTCTCCAAAACCGCTCATGGGGGTTCGAATCCCTCAACCCCTGCGAAGGAGAAGGAATCAGACGATGGTCTGGTTCCTTTTTTGGTTCCAGCCAAAAAAACCACCTGTTTGACAGGTGGTTCCGAGTT
>ERZ1034980.279-NODE-279-length-41858-cov-33.892520_pt1 | contig 41858 bp, 38 predicted proteins | sample MGYA00520622_ERZ1034980 | MGnify/ENA primary metagenome ERZ1034980 (study PRJEB33766, sample SAMN09781791) | gut metagenome | biome: gut microbiome | host: Homo sapiens | place: Madagascar | study: EMG produced TPA metagenomics assembly of the PRJNA485056 data...
CTCAAGAAGGCAGGATACCTTACAAGAGATCCTCGTATGAAGGAAAGAAAGAAGTATGGTTTGAAAGCAGCGAGAAGAGCTCCGCAGTTTTCAAAGAGATAATTTGCGAGCAATCGCATGCAAAAAGCTCCAGAGAATTTATTCTCTTGGAGCTTTTTTGTTGCGATTATTGACGGATTGATGATGACCGACTCGGAGCGAAGCGCAGAGGAGGTTCATGTGCTAGATTCGCAGATAATCCGTATAAATTTACTTGCAATCCCCGCAAGTAAATACCATGAAAACCTCAAATATTTGATAGAACCCGTCGAAAAAAACGAGTATAATAAATAGAAATTCATAGAAAAGGGGGAGGGGAGATTTTATATCTTCCAATAATGTATGGGAACTATCAAAAATACAAAAGGAAAACGATTAAATATCTTATGGGTGATTATCCTGATCGGCAGCGTTCCGCTACTCACGGCAATTCTGATTCTGACAATTTATTCTACAAGAAAAATGGAACAGGAACTGGAAGACAGTACATATGCAAGATTAAAGGCATGTGCGGTTTCGGTAGAGAAATACTTTGAGTGGGATGTCCGCGAAGACATCTTATGCAGGGACGATGTCAGCTACGAGTTTATCGATTCATTGAAAAAGGACAATATCGAGCTTACATTTTTTGAAGGAGATGAACGATACATCACTTCGGTTGTTGATGAGAATGGAAACCGTCCGGAGGGAACAAAGGCAGATGCTGCAATCTGGAAAACTGTCCAGGCGGGTAAGGATTACCACACAGATGGTGTACAGATTGCAGGCGCAGATTACTATGTATACTACACACCGGTGTATTCCGATGCCGGAGATGTGATCGGTATGGGATTTGCCGGCGAGAAAACAGCGACAGTCAACGCGGCAAAGAAGGGACTTGTGCGTACATTGTTACTGATTTCTGTGGCGATAGGCATTCTATACCTGGGTGCCCTGATTCTCCTTGCGTTGAAGATCCGGAAGTCACTGGCGAAGACAACAGCACATATTGAACGGATTGCGAACGGAAGTATTTCAGAAGACGTGGAAGGCTCTTCGGCAATTGCGGAGATTGACACGTTGATTGATTCCTCAAAGATACTTAAGGAAAAATTGAATAATATTGTAACAAGTGTAAATGATCATGTTGTGAATCTGCAGCAGGATACATCTTCCCTGAATGAGCGTGCCGATTTCAGTAATGAGGGTGCCGGACAGATCAGTCAGGCGATGGAGGAATTGTCTGTGACCGCGGTGACACTGGCAGATAATGTGCAGGATGTCAATGCGAAGTCCATCGAGATGGGAAATGCAATCACGGATATCGATAATGATGTGCAGGTATTAAGTGCAAATTCTGAGCAGATGGGCAAGGCGAACAGCACAGCAACCAAGTCCATGGAGACTGTACTGGACAGCTCAAACCAGTCGGCAGAGATTATTGAGCGGATCACAAATCAGATTGAAGAGACAAACCAGGCGATTCTGTCAATCAATGAGGCAGTCAACCTGATTATGGATATTACCGGACAGACAAGTCTGCTTGCGTTAAATGCATCAATCGAAGCAGCACGTGCCGGACAGTCGGGAAGCGGATTTGCGGTTGTGGCAAGTGAGATCAAGAAGCTGGCAGAGCAGAGTGCCGAGGGTGTGGATACGATCAAACAGGTGGCTGATAATATCTTTGCGAAATCAAATGAGTGTGTGAGTATGGTACATGATGTACAGACATTGCTCAGAAAAGAGCAGGATGATATCTCTGCAACATGCAGCAGCTTTGCAACACTCAGCAAGACGATTAGTGACAATATTGTGGCAGTAACGCGGATCAGCGAGAAGTCAAAGCAGCTTGATGGTATCAAGCAGTCCATCATAGCCAATATTACTGACCTCAGTGCGATTTCCGAAGAAAATGCGGCAAGTAACGAGGAAGTATCTGCGAATGTGACAAGTATTGCCGAAGCAATCGACCAGATGAACACGGCAACCGGACATGTCAGCAAGGTGTCGGATGAACTGGCAGAAATGATGAAATACTTTGAATAAACAAGGCGATTTTGGGTAGAGTGCATTATCTACTAATATTCGTGCATAAATGAAATTCTCTCTTCTGAAATGTAAAAATTAGCACGTTTAATGTAATTCTGAAATATTGAATTAAGTAAATTCATGCTGTACAATAACTGACGTATGTAGAAATTGGGGCGAACTTCGTCTATTTGTGGTGTGCCTATACAAAGGATGAAGTTTTGACTCGAAAAAAAGAATCTTTATAAGGAGGAGAGAAAACATGCAGAAAAGTATGAAGAAGATTGTTGCTTTTCTTTTAGCCTTCGTTGTTGCAGTTAGCGTGATTACAACCGGTTCTTTGACATCAGAAGCTGCATCTGTACCGACAGTTACATATCGTGTACATGTCCAGAAAGATGGCTGGAAGCAGGGCTGGGTAAAGAATGGCAAGTCTGCAGGTACAACAGGTGAAGCTAAGAGACTGGAAGCAATTGAGATTAAGGTCGAAGGTAACAAGAATCTTGGCATTGAGTACAAAACCCACATTCAGTCAAAAGGTTGGGAAAAGAACTTCTCAGCAAATGGTGGTCAGAGTGGTACCGTTGGTGCTGCAAAGAGACTGGAGGCAATCCAGATCAAATTGACTGGTTCCGACGCAAGCAAGTATGATGTATATTACAGAGTACATGCACAGTCTTATGGATGGTTAGGATGGGCTAAGAATGGTCAGTCCGCTGGTACAGCAGGACAGGCAAAGAGACTGGAGTCAATCCAGATTCAGATTCTTCCTAAGGGCACACTTCCATCAGAGGGATCTTTTGGCTGCGCATTTGTAGATCTTGGTAAGACACCTTCTATGACAGCAAATGGTGCAGTAAAGTACAGCGTACATGTTCAGACATACGGCGATCAGAAAGAAGTTTGTGATGGCGCAGTAGCTGGTACATTCGGCGAAGCAAAGAGATTGGAAGGTATCAAGATCAAGCTTGATACTACAAAGCTTGATATCCCTGGCTTAACAGGCGGTATCACATACAGAACTCATGTACAGACATACGGCTGGAAGAAAGGCTGGGTAAAGGATGGACAGATGTCTGGTACATCTCATGAGGCAAAGAGACTTGAAGCAATCGAGATTAAGCTTACAGGCGAAGTTGCAAATTACTATGATGTATACTACAGAGTACATGCACAGACATATGGCTGGTTAGGATGGGCTAAGAATGGTCAGACTGCTGGTTCTGCCGGTGCAGCTAAGAGACTTGAGGGTATTCAGATCTGTGTAGTTCCTAAGGGATCGCCAGCTCCAAATGCGTTGCCTGCTACAAACAGCTATGCATTCATGAGCGCTACTGAGAAGGGTGCACAGGCAGCAGCAGAGGTTAAGGCAACAGCTCTTTCTGCTACTATGACAAAGTCTACAACTATGAATGTTGGTGCAACAGATAAGGTTAAGCTTACCTTTGCTCCTACATCCGTTACAAACAAGAGAGTTGTTTACACATCTTCAGATGAGTCTGTAGCAACTGTTGATACAACAGGTAAGGTTACAGCAGTCAAGGCTGGTACAGCTACTATTACAGCTACAACAACAGACGGATCTAAGAAGTCTGCAACAGTTAAAGTGACAGTTGTTAAGGCACTTGCACAGATCCTTGCAACTCCGGCACAGTTGGATGTTTCAGTTGGTGCTACAGCACAGGCAAAGCTTTCATTTGTTCCTGCTGACGCAACAAATACAGCTGTTACATATGCATCTTCAAATGAGAAGGTTGCAACTGTTGATGAGAAGGGTGTTATCACTGGTGTTGCCAGAGGTACAGCTCAGATTATCGTAACATCTAAGGAGAACGCTAAGGTTCAGACTATGATTCAGGTAACAGTTAAGGATGCTGTTACAACAAAGGTAGAGGTTCTTGATAAGGCTTCTGCAACTTTGACATTCTCAGGTGTTGGCGATACACTCGTAGATGATTTGAATGATGCAGTTAAGAACTGTAATTCAGATCTTCAGGGCTTAAAGGGTGAAGACTGGACAGCAACTTGTGGCAATGATACATATACAGTTAAGTATGATGGAGAGACTTTGACATACTTCAAGGATGGCAATAAAATCGCAAATATCAAGGCAGCAGTTGCAGGTAAGACTATGACTCTTACAGCTCCAGTTAGAGCAGGTAAGGCAAACGAGGTTATCAAGGCAGCTCAGGCTATTCAGAACAAGGCTGATTATGCAAATAACAAGGCTGTAAAGGCAACCATTACATTGACGAAGACAAACACATACACAATTAGTGATGCGGTTATCGACAGCAGATATACAACAGCAAAGATCAATGGAAAAGCATACCAGGTATACTTCCAGGATAATGCTATGTATGTTGTTGGAGATGTAACAAACGACACATTCTTCAAGAATATGGCTAATGAGCAGATTGCAAAGCTTACAGTAGTTAGGTAATCAAAAACGTACATTCCGTACAAAATAAAACATATATAGAGGCTGTTACAATCTGTAGCAGCCTTTATATGATTTAAAACATATGATATGTTTAGCAAATTGCAAAAATTACATTCTACATACTTTTTGCAATTTCCCAAGCATATGATAGAGAGGAAACGAGGAGCTATATGGAATCCAAAGGGAGAAGATTTCATTTTCATAGAAGGTTTGCGCGGATCGCAACGCTGGCGCTGATCGTGCCGATGATGGTGTTGGGATTTTCTGTTCGCGCTCTGGCGGGTGATATTAACGGTGAGGAAGCGCGTGTGATTGCGGCAGCTTCCGGAACATTTTATTACAATAACGAAGCGTATGCGGCAAGACCGGAATATATCTCGCAGTTAACTGGATATCTGGCACAGGATGATGTCGATTTATCTGCAAGTCAGGCAGATGCGGCGATTTCGCAGATGTATGGAAGTATTGCACAGGGTGTTGCAGAAGGATATCTGTATAAGCTGAGTGATGCCGAGGATACTACAGAGGAGACGACAGAAGAGAATACGACAGAAGCGACAACAGAGACGACAAAGCCGCCAATCATGATTGTGCCGACGGAGGAAGCAACAACAGAAGCAGAAAATCCGGAAGCGGGCGTGAAAGAGGATGGTTCCACTGAGGAATCTGCAGGGGCACAGACAACGGAAGCAGTGATCCAGCAGATCGACGAAGAGGAAGCGGATGGCAAGGTCACATATGATGTGGAACACCACACGATCGTATATGAGAACAAGGACGGAAGCGAGAAGAAAGAACTGCCATCTGTCAATCATCCATTGGATGTGACAAACTATGTGCATATTGGAAATATCGTTATTTTTACGATGCTTGGCATTATTTTGTTGCTGGTACTTGGTTTGTATCTTGGAAAATGTTTCCCTTGGCAGAGAAAGAAACGCAATCGGAAGACTGCACGGTATTATGTGAACCATAAGATGCGCAGTACATATCGGAAGATTACGGGAAATGTATATATGGTGATAATCGCGGCACATGTCATGGCGGGCGTGTTACTGCTCGGCGTGGGAGCAAGTGTGTTCCGTCAGTCATTTGTGATTGATAATCTGACCTCCAGCGGGTATTATAGATATGTCTATGATGATATGAATCAGGCGATTTCGCGGGAGCTTGCAGATCAAGATGCCGAAGCGGTTGATACGATGATGCAGCAGGTAGGATATGATACCTTTTTGAATGCAGCAAAGCAGCAGGCAAAGAGTAGTCTGAGCGGAACGATACAGAATTATGATGGCTCAGAGCTGCAGCAGAAGTTAATGGGAATCGAATGTGGGCTTTCTGAGGAAGCACAGCAGACTTGTGCGAATGTGATTGTCGGAAATGTGCAGAGTTATTCTATGGATATGGTTGGTTCCAGCATATATGGAATCAAGCAGGGATATTGGGCATTCATGAAACAGACACTTCCGATTATGGCAGTCAATATGCTGCTTATGGTCGTGATTGTTATACTTATGGATCGGTATCATCACCGTGGCGTGCGGTATATAGCGCGTGGTGTGATTGCAGGAGCAGTCATTGCATTACTTTTTGCGATTGGATTGTATGTGATGAAGCCGTATGCGAAGATTTATATGCAGCCATCGAGCCTGTATTTATTTATGCGGGACTATGCAAAGCACGCGGCTATGATTGTAGGTGCGATTGCAAGTATGGCGGTTCTCGTGGGCGTACTGCTTATGACGCTGGTCGGCGTAGTCCGTAAGAGACAAATGGAAGACGAATAAGGGGATAAACAGTTGAAGATAGTAGATGTACATTGTCATGTTCTACCGGGGGTAGATGACGGTTCCAAGAACGAAGAGATGTCTATGGATATGATTGATATTGCATATAGTCAGGGAATCCGCACGATGATCCTGACACCGCATTATTATCTGGGACATACCAAGGAGACAGGAGCAGATTTTAAAAAGATATTTGAGGTACTGCGCGGGAAGGTGCAGAAGAAATATCCAGATTATGAGATGTATCTTGGAAACGAGGTATATTGGAATAAAGGCGTGATTGCGGCACTGAAAGACCAGCGCATCAACACGATGCAGGGGACAAAATACGTGCTTGTAGAGTTTGCACCTGTGACGAGCTATTCCGATATATTTGAAGCAATCCGTATGCTGACACAGGCGGGATATCGCCCGTTGGTTGCACATGTAGAGCGTTATCACGAGTTGACAAAGCATGTTGACCGCGTGGATGAAATCTGTAAAAATGGAGCAGTCCTGCAGATGAATGCGGGAAGTCTGGTCGGCGGTATGTTCGACAGTCATGTGAAATGGTGTCGCAAGCTGATGCAGGAGGGCTACATCAGTATGATTGGCACGGATGCGCATAACACGGATGACCGGGCGCCTTTTGTGAAAGAAGCACTGGCGTGGATGGAGAAGAAATTAGATCCGGATCTCATGGAGGATGTATTATATAGAAATGCAGAGAAGATGCTCCGGAATGAACGGATAGATTAACAGGGAGGATAAAAAGGGAAACGATGGAAAACGAAAAGAAGATACAGTCTCAAAATACAGAAGAGATTGATTTGAAAGAATTATTTTTAGTATTATGGTCGAAGATCTGGATTTTGATTGGTGCGGCAGTTGCAGGTGCTGTAATCGCGGCATTGTATACGATCTTATGTGTGACACCGATGTATGAATCAACATCCTCTTTGTATATTTTGTCAAAGACAACAACATTGACTTCGCTCACAGATCTGCAGATGGGTACACAGCTGACACAGGATTATATGGTGCTTGCGAAGAGCCGGAATGTGGTAGAATCCGTAATTCAGGAATTAGAGCTGGATATGACATATGAACAGTTTTTGGATACTGTTACAATCACAAATGATTCAAATACACGTATTCTGACCTTGTCTGTGCGAAACGCAGATCCGTATATGGCAAAGACCATTGTTGACAAGTACGCAGAGGTCACAGCGAAGAAAACAGCAGATGTCATGGCGACGGAAGTGCCGAATGTCGTAGATACCGGTGTGGTAGCAGAGAATCCAGTGTCACCGAATACAAAGAAGAACATTGTGCTTGGCGGATTGATCGTGTTTGTACTAGCGGCAGGTGTTATCATTGTAAGATATCTGTTGGATGATTCGATCAAGACGGCAGATGATGCAGAGAAATATCTGGGACTTACAAATCTTGGCTCGATTCCTGTATACCAGAATGAGAAGAAGACAAAGGGTAAGAAGGCAAAGAAAAGCAGTAAGCATGCGATGAAAAAGAGCGCTTAATGAGGGGATAGAACATGAAGAAGATTGTACTCGAAAAGATTGATGAGTTAAATTATAATGCAAGAGAATCGTACAAGGCTTTGCGTACGAATATTCAGTTCTTAGGAAGCGATATTAAGACGATTGCATTCACATCGGCAACACCGAATGAAGGAAAATCGACAGTATCATTTGAGCTTGCGAGAACTATGACAGAGACAGGAAAGAAGATTTTGTATGTGGACGCGGATATCCGTAAATCGGTTGCGCTGGTTCGACATGGAATCAGTGAGGAGGTTGTCGGTTTATCCCATTATCTGTCTGGACAGGAGAAGCTGGACAATGTGATTTATGAGACGAATATCGAGAATCTGCATATGATATTTTCCGGTCAGAGTGCACCGAATCCTTCGGAGCTGCTTGGAAATGATCTGTTTAAGGCATTGATGGCTAAGGGACGGGAGGAATACGATTATGTGATCGTGGATTGCCCGCCACTTGGTTCCGTAATTGATGCAGCGATTGTCGCTCAGAACTGTGATGGTGCGATTATTGTGATCGCGTCAGATTCGATCAGTTATCGTCTGGAGCAGAAGGTGAAAGAACAGCTTGAGAAGTCTGGCTGCCGTATTCTTGGAACGATCATGAATAAGGTGGAAGTTGCCGGAAAAGCCTACGGAAAATATTACGGTAAATACTATGGTAAGTATTACGGAAAGTATTATGGCAATTATGGTACATACGGTTCGTACGGACAAGAAGAAAAGAAGTAGACAGGGTAGAATAAAGCTAGATTATAGAAAATCATCATGTGAAAGCATGATGATTTTTTTATGCAATCAGAAATTATGCAGAAGGTGCAAGAATAAAAATTAAAATACTACTTGACATATAATACTATGCGTTATATAGTATATGGCGTAAGGAGGTATACATATGGATATTCAATTAAAACGAGGCATGTTGGATGTATGCGTGCTGGCGGCAATCAAAGATGAAGATTCCTATGGATATCAGATCATCAAAGATATGAAACCGTATGTGACGATTTCTGAGTCGACGCTGTATCCGATCTTGAGACGTCTGGAAGCAAATGCGTATCTGACGGTACAATCGGTGGAGCATAACGGACGACTTCGGAAATATTATCATATTACAGACGCAGGACGGGCGCGAATCGATGAGTTCCAGGAGGAATGGAAGGAACTAGAATCCATCTATCGGTTTATCGTTCGGGAAGAACCTATGAAGGAGGCAGAGAAACATGAATAAACAGGAATATTTGTCGGCAATCCGGGTGCGGATTCCGAAGATGCCGACGGAAGATATGGAGCGGTTCATCGCTTATTACAGTGAGATGATTGATGACCGGATGGAAGATGGCATGACGGAGGAAGAGGCGGTTGCCACGATGGATACACCGGATGAAGCCGTGGATCAGATTCTGGAAGATACGCCACTTAGCAAAATCGTTAAGCAGAAGATCAAGCCGACGCATCGCCTGCGTGCATGGGAGATTGTTCTGATTGTACTTGGTTCTCCGGTCTGGGTGCCGCTTCTGCTTACAGCCGGAATTCTGGTATTAAGTATGTTAGTTGTTGTATTTTCACTATTGATTACATTTTATGCAGTAGTCATATCAGCAGCAGTCGCGGGAATTGCGGGAGTTTTAGCTGTGGTTCCATTCCTTATGATCAGCAATGTTCCGGCAGCGGTATTTATGCTTGGGTGCGGATTCGCAGGTGTCGGACTTACGATTCTGTTCTTTGTCGCAGTGAAGCCGGTAACGGTTGGATTCTGGAATCTGTGTAAGGCAGCTGTGAGCGGCATCAAAAGAAAGTTCGTGAAGGAGGGCTAAGATATGAGCAAAACTAAAAAAGCGGTCATCATTGGTTCCGTGCTAGTCGGTATCGGTGTGATTATAGGATTTATCGGAATTGCAATAGGTGGATTTAAGTTTCCGAATGGAGCGGTCGATCTGACTACGATGAAAGCACTTCATACCGAGAAGAAAACCGTGCAGATTGCGGATGCATTTGATAAAATAGAGATAGCCGGGGCAAGCAGCATGGATATTGAGATCTGCAAATCAAAGACCGGTAAGAATTATGTGGAATATTATGATACGGATGATTGGACGAGCCATGTGGATGTGAAGGACCATGTGCTGAAATTCACAACGGACGACAAGGGCACACATAAGGCGGTTGTGTCACTGGGATTCGGAAAAGATACGGCGGCGCGGTTGTATCTGGCAGATGCGGAATATAAAGAAATCGCTGTAACAACCTTGAGCGGATATGTTACAATTCAGGATGTGAATGCAGAAACTGTAAATGTATCTGCATCCAGTGGAGATCTATATATGAAGAATATAAATGCCCCGGATTCCATTATGGCAACATCTTCTTCCGGAGATATAGATATGGCAGATGTGACAGCAAAGCAGATGGAACTTGGAGCTAATAGTGGAGATATTGAGATGCAGGATATAACCGCAGAAAGCTTGCGTATGTCGACGTCCAGCGGAGACATAGATCTGGAGAGCTGTGATGCCGAGAAATTCGATATCACAACATCGAGCGGTGATGTCGATATGGAGATTACAGCGGGACGCACATATCGGTTTGAGACGAAAACCAATAGCGGAGATGTGGATGTTCCGGATGGAGATGCGGATTCCGGTTACCTGTGCAAGATCGTAACATCGAGTGGCGATGTGGATGTGAAGCAGAAGTAGATTTCGATTTGAAAATTGACAGAGGTAGGACGGGTAGTTCTAACGAAGAATATACAGAAAGAGCAGATATCATAATATGGTATCTGCTCTTTTTTATCCGGTGTAATCACAAAAAACTGATAAGAATATTTCTTGCTTCCGCCCAGATATCTTCTGGACTGGATTCTACAAAGTGAGCGTTTCGTGCTTTCAAGTCAAGCATTTTAGCCTGATCACAGAGTATCACGCCCGTGGTTTGTGTGCGGGAATCCAATTCAATATGAAATGGATGGTGTTTGTTCGTATTTGTGATTGGACAGACAAGTGCCATGGAGCTGTGTTGATTCAGGATATCATTGCTCAACACGAGAGCCGGACGCCTGCCGCTTTGTTCATGTCCCTGCTGGGGATTAAAGTCTAAGAAGATAATATCCCCTTGTTTGTAATCTACCAAATTTCATCACCCGTTGGAGCACCCGTATCAACCTCTTGTGTATTCTCTACATAAATTTCATCAAGCGGTTTGTGATAAAATGCCTCCAGCCTTTCTTTTAAATTAAGGTATCTGGATTTATTGATCTTCTCAATAATTATCTTTCCGTTGTCTACGTTAATTCCGATTTCGTCATTTTCTTTTAAATCCATTTTTGCCATAACTTCTTTGGGTAATCGAATACCCTGACTGTTGCCCCATTTTCGGATAGCGGTCTGCACCATATAAATATTTGCATTCATGTTTTGATTTGTTTGTTCCATATTTTTTTCCTCCATGAGAGTATATACAACGGATATACCTTAATAATAGTATATACGAAGTATATCCGTGTGTCAATTATAAATGTAACTTGTAAACAGATACTGAATTCGCTATTCATAAGGTATCTGCTTTTTTATTTGACGCGCGATATAAAAATAAATATACTTAGGAATAGAATCTATTTGACACACGACAAATAAATATAAAGGAATCAATAGTTAAGATGAGCAAACAAAAGAGAAAAATATTGCGACAGGGGTTCATCAAATCCCTGCCGATTCTATGTAGTTATATTTTCTTAGGGGCAGCCTATGGCATGCTGATGGAAAATGCCGGTTTTTCATGGATGTATTCGCTACTTGCGAGTGTGACGGTGTACACCGGCGCATTTCAGTTCATGCTGATTACATTTCTGTCAAGTGGCGCTTCGATCGCGACGATTGCGATTTCCGCGCTTTTAATGAACAGCCGTCAGTTCTTCTATGGACTGACCTTTCTCGAAGAGTTCCGACAGATGGGGAAGCGGAAGTGGTACATGATTCCGACTTTGACCGACGAGACATATGCGGTGAACTGCACCTTGACGGATGAGGAATACCCGGACAAGGAAGAGAAGCATGGAATCATGTTTCTGGTTGCCGTGTTCAGCCATTGCTACTGGGCAATCGGTTCGGTACTCGGCGGAGTGCTCGGGCAGATTATTCCGTTTGATATGACCGGCATTGATTTCTGTATGACGGCACTTTTTGTGATTATCTTTATCGATCAGTGGGAGCATGCGACGAGTCACAAGCCGGCACTCATTGGCTTGGGTGTGGCAATCGTATGTCTGTTGATTTTCGGGAAGACTGCATTTATGTTGCCTGCGCTTTTGATCGTATCGGGCATCCTGCTTGTGATGACGCGTGCGGAGAACCGTGACAAGAATAAGATGGAGAATGAGGATTTGGGCATAGATAAATGCCCGTCCGATTATTCTGCGGACAGAGAGGCAGGTGCGGACAGATGAGTACATGGCAGATGATCGGAATTATTTTGATGAGTGCATGTATCACAGTTTTGTTGCGTGCACTTCCGTTTCTTATATTCAAGGGGAATAAGACGCTGCCGAGACCGGTGCAGATACTTGGCAGATACCTGCCGCCTGCGATTATGGCAGTGCTGATCGTGTATTGCCTGAAGGATGCGAGGGGAGATTTCTTAGGCACAGGCGTCTGGCAGCTTCTGGCGGTCGGCGTTGTGGCAGTCAGTTACAAATGGAAACACAATACATTTTTGAGCATCCTGCTTGGAACAGTCTGTTATATGGTGCTTCTGCGGATTTTCTAGTTCGCGCATAAAAAATGGCTAAAAATTAGGGGTTGCAACCATCGGTTGACAAATTGTCCGTGCGGCTTTCTTGTGTGTAACGGAGAAAATTCGTACGATAAGAACATCAAATATGCCATGCGGATGGCAGGAGGAGGCGCTTATGATATTAGCGGATAAGATTATTAACTTGCGAAAAAAGAATGGTTGGTCTCAGGAAGAACTGGCGCATAAATTAGGAGTGAGCCGACAATCCATTTCCAAATATGAAGGGGCACAGGCAGTTCCGGATTTGGATAAAATATTGAAGCTTAGTCAGATCTTTGGTGTGACAACGGACTATCTCATTAAAGATGAGATGGAAGAGGAGATTTATACCGGGGAGGATTCCTATGAAGAAGACAAACCACAGTATAAAGTGACAATGGAAATGGCAAGTGAGTTTCTGCAGATCATAAAAGAGGCTGCAAAAAGAATCGCATTTGCAACGTGGCTCTGTGTGATATCGCCAATCTGCCTGATCGTGTTAGGGGCAGCCAGTGAAGTGGAAGCGTTTGGAATTGGAGAAGATTTTGCAGGTGGAGTTGGAATGTGTGTGATGTTCATACTGGTTGGAATTGCGGTTGCGATTTTTGTATGTACCGATATGAAACAGAAGAAATTTGAATTTTTAGAGACAAAATGCTTCGAGACTGAATATGGAGTGACAGGGATGGTGAAGGAACGCAAAGAACAGTTCCATGAGCGATATGTCCGTTACAATGTGATTGGTGTTACATTGTGTATATTTTCTGTGATTCCGCTTTTTGGCGGTCTAGCTATATTCGGTGATCGGGACTTTCCGATTGTATGTATGGTAGGGATTATGCTGTTTCTGATTTCTTGTGGTGTATATTTCTTTGTGCTGGGAGGAACGCAGATGGCTGCCATGGAGAAACTTCTTGAAGAAGGCGATTATACAAGGGCAAAAAAGAAAATCAGCGATAAGATGGGCGCATTTTCACTTGCGTATTGGCTGGGTTCAACGGCAATTTATCTTGGTATCAGCTTTATCACAAATGACTGGGGAGATACTTGGATCGTGTGGCCGATTGTAGGTGTATTGTACGCGGCTGTACGTGTGATCGTGGAGCATGTATGCAGTAAGGAAAAATAGCTATTGTAAGGTGTGCTTTAATGTAACTCAAAAGGGCACTTGAAAAATCAAGTACCCTCGTGTATAATCTACTTAGAAAGGTAATCGGATGTAATATCCGATTTGCCCTCAGTAAATACAGATTTTAGAAATAGCATTCACTTTGGTCGGTGGGATGCTATTTCTTTTTATTATGATCGTCTATGTAAGACAAAGCCGCGAAAACAACGAGCAATAAAGTTAAAACTTCAAGCGTGTTCATAGGGCATCACCCTCCTTCGTAAAACTAGAGGGCATCAAATAATCGGAAAATCACATCCTGCTTTCTTTTCAATTACACAATAAAAGTATATCAAAAACCGAACAAATGTTCAATATAAAAACCTAATTGACAAATAAGTATGCAGGAACACAGACAGAGAAGAATTTATTGGAGGCATTTTCGGGAGAGTCGCAGGCTCGAAACAAATATACGTATTTTGCTTCCAAGGCAAAGAAGGACGGGTTCGAGCAGATCGCTTCCCTGTTCCTGAAGACTGCAGATAATGAGAAAGAGCATGCAAAGATGTGGTTCAAGGAATTGAATGGAATCGGAAGCACGGCTGAGAATCTGGCTGCAGCGGCTGAGGGCGAGAACTACGAGTGGACTGATATGTATGAGGGCTTTGCAAAGACGGCTGAGGAAGAGGGCTTCCCAGAGCTTGCAGAGAAGTTCCGTCTCGTTGGTGCGATCGAGAAGCAGCATGAGGAACGCTATCGCGCACTTTTGCATAATGTGGAGATGCAGGAAGTATTTGCGAAGAGCGAGGTCAAGGTATGGGAGTGCAGAAACTGCGGACATATCGTAGTTGGCGAGAAGGCACCGGAGGTTTGCCCGGTATGTGCACATCCACAGTCTTACTTTGAGGTACATGCGGAGAATTATTAAATAGAATATGTGAAAGGGTTGTTGCTTAATTTGAAGTGACGGCTCTTTTTATTTAAAAAAAAGATACCAAATTGAGGAATACCGCATAAATACAGTAGCTATCAGCAAAATAGCAAGAAGAAAATAAGGAAATTTACAACGAAATTACAACAAATGAAAGAGCCTGATGTAACGATTTATAAAGAGAAATACGGAGTTATAAGAAATCGACGCTTGAAATAGAGCGTCTTTTTCTATATCGTGAAACAACATACTATCTCATTTATGCTTGTTTGCTATCAATGTCTTAGTTCACGGCTTGTCAAGAGCCTGTTGCAACGCAATGCGTCAGCAATATAAAAAGCTCGTCAGAAAGCTAAAACAAGGTGACTTGCTCTATATCCTAAGTATTGACCGTCTAGGCAGGAACTATCTTTCGTGGCATAAAATGAGCGTGAGAACATCAGAAAAAGGCAGGCACAGGGCATAGCTGTGGCAAAGGCACAGGGCGTAAAATTCGGCAGACCAGAAATCATGCTTCCAGAGAACTTTGGAGAGCTTGTCCGTGAATGGGAAAAGAAAAGGCTTCCTCTGTCGGAAGTCTTGAACGTATGTAAAATGAGCGAAGCTACATTCTATCGGAAATTAAGGGAATACCGCTTATTACAGCAAAGGTAGTCTATACTGAACTATCCAAAGTACACCTTTTGCAAAAAATATAATCTGGCAATCTTAGCAAAAATAACATCTTCAAAGCTGTTGTAAATGATTAATTTATTGAAAAAACAGGCGTTTTCAGCTATACTAGATAATGATATAGTGGCTATTAACAGGTGTACCTTTTGAGAAAAGTCAAGGAAAGGAGCAGAAAGTAAATATGAAACAAAGATATTTGAAAAAGCCTTATTCATTTTTGCTGGTAAGTGCAATGGTATTGACTATGTTTCCGACGTTTAGTACCAGCGTTCATGCAGAGGAAAATCAATCGCCAACGAAAGAGCAGTTTTCAACTGTTGAAGAATTAAAAAACTATGATACAAATGATAATGACGGAGTGAAAAATCCTGCAAAAGTCTATTTCGGAAACAACAATCAACAGTGGTGGATTGCAGGAAGTCAAAGTAATGATAGCATAACGTTATTTTCTGCAAGTTCTATGAGAGATGATGTACAATTTGAATCAAATTATATGGACAATAAAACATATGATGATAAGTGGAACTGTACCTATCCTGATAGAGAACCGGCAGAAGTTTTCCCGAATCACTACGGTGCGAGCTATATAAGGAATGTTACCTTAAAAGAGATGGAAGCTTCTTTTTTTACAAGTTCAGAACAGGCACTGATAAATGAAACAACGATTTATACGGATGATACGAAAAACAACAGCGTCTATTCCACGACGGACAAGCTATATTTGGCTTATGGAGACCAAGAAGATTATAATCATATTACTGTGGGAAAGAACAGCGCAAATGATTTGAATGACGGTCTTCGTATTGATCCAAGTTATTGGGGAGAATCTGTTCTTGAATTATTTTGGATTCGTTCACCATTTGTTAGTAATGATGATCCGAATGATGGAAATGATGTTTTGACTGCGTGGCCTTCTAAGAATTATCCTGCTTTTAATGGAGCTCAAACAAGCAATGTAGAAAAAATAAGGCCTGCTTTTGAACTGAATTCATCAACGATTCTTTTTGCATCGGCTGTTCCGTCAGCAACAACTACAGGTAATTTAACATTGCAGGATACGGATGGAGATGGAGCGTTTACATTACGCTATGACGCCGGTAAGTATAGCAAGAACCTAGGTTCAGCCGTAATTTCTTATGATGATAGCAAGGTTATCTTAACAGATGTTCCAAATGGTACATATCTGGTTGCGCAAAACAGCAATGGTGCGTATGCGAAACAAATTACGAATGAAACAGAAGTTTCTGCAAGTGGTATGAATTTAGATAATTTTGCGAATTGCAAGATATGGCTGGAAACAACAGATACAGCAAATAGAATCACATATGCGGCTTTGGCAGAGAAAGAACAAGAAACTGCTGTGAATATTGTTGCGGCTGCGGGATTGAATATCACATCGAATAATGGTGTGCAGGAAGTTGTTCCAAACAAGGCAATTACAGATATTATAGTAGAAGCTGTTGACGGATATTTTCTCCCGGATGGTTATGAGGACAGAATCCAAGGCTTGAACGGATTGACAGTGACAAAAATGACTAAAAATGGTTTTACCATTTCAGGTACGCCGATAAGTGGTGTGAATATCACACTGCCACCTGCAACAAAGAAAGTTTACAGCATGATTTTAAGTGGTAACGGAACATTTACAGGAACTTGCGTAGGATATCAACCAATTACCGCAAAGGAATTTACGATTACAAATAGCGGAAATGTTGATTTAGAGAATGTAGATATATCTATCACGGGTACAGATAAGGATAAGTTCGAGTTGAGTGGTGATGGTACTACAACCATCCAGCTAAACGACACTCTAAAAGTAGCAGTAGCACCAAAAGACAGTTTAGCAATAGGTATATATCGGGCAACGCTTACTGTAACAGCAGCTAATACTCAAATAGCAACAACGGAGCTACAGTTTACTGTAAACGAACATGATTATGTTGCAGTCGTTACACCACCAAATTGCACAGAGAAAGGATATACGACATATAACTGCAGAAATTGTGGCTATAGCTACAGAGGAAACGAAGTAGATGAGTTAGGTCATACGTGGGGAGCATGGAAAGTCATCAAGGAAGCAACAACCACAGAAACAGGCAAAAAAGAACGTGTTTGTGAACGTTGTGATTATAAAGAAACAGCAGTCATTTCTATGATTTCCAACGAAGAACAGCCTACTACTTCTACAAAGCCAGATACAGCAGTTAAGACAGGCGATAGTACAAATATTTTGCTGTGGAGTATGGTAATGGTCATTTCCCTTGCAGGAATGCTGATAGCATTGTTCTTCAAACGCAGAAGATGCAGATAAGTAAGGATAAGGACAGGGACAAAGGTTTCTGTCCTTTTCTTATCCCCTGCTTTAGAAACGTATTTTTAAGGACGCAAACAGCATATAAGAAACAAAATATACATGATACAAGGTATATGTTCCTGTGAGCATATGCCTTTTTGATTGGAGGAATGAACATGGAAGACATGAATTTTATCCTGTTTCTGAATACGGCTGGAAATCCTATGCAGGAAAGTAGTTATAAATCTGCATTGTATGGTATCTTCAGAAAATACAACAAGAGCAACAAAATACCCTTGCCAAAGATTACCCCACATACCTTGAGGCATACATTCTGTACACGACTTGCCCAGAAGAAGATGAACCCGAAAAATCTGCAATACATCATGGGACGTTCAAGTATCATAATCACGCTGGATTTGTATGCTCATGCTTCTGAAACAGGAGCAAATGTGGGAATGCGAAGTCTGATTGCATGATTTACAACGATTGAGAGCAAAGATATACGGGATAAGGTTCAATTGCACGGTGTATCTGTGAAAAGAGAAAAACCGCCAAACCCTTATAAACAGGGATATATTGACGGTTCAAGAAGTTATAAGAAGATACGAAAAAATCTATGCTGTTTTTATGCAGAAAAATAGTGGTTGACTATTTCTTTTTTATTATTATAATAGTTCTAAAAAGAACTAATTGAAAGAAGGAATCGAGAAATGAAACTTCAGACGCCATCCAATGTCTTTGACATGACGAAATGTCTGATGAAACTACAGGAGAAATATCTGGAAAGTGTGCGGTATGAGTTTAATCTCAGCCGCATCGAGATTATTATTCTGACGTTTCTGCACAATAACCCTTCCTATGATTCTGCGCGGGATATTGTGGAATTCCGGATGTTACAGCGGGGAAATGTGTCTGCGGCGGTGGATACTCTGGAGAAAAAGGGTTATCTGACGAGATATACAGATCCGGATGACAAGCGGATCATACACCTGAAACTCACGGGACAGACAGACGATATTGTCCGTGCCATTGAAGAAAAACAGGAAGCACTTGTATCATGTATTTTTGCAGGATTTTCGGAGGATGAGAAGAAGAATTTTGCAGCGTATAATGCACGGCTGTATCAAAATGTAATGTCACATTTGAAATAAGGAAAAATTATCAAGTATATAGTAGAAATGAGGAAAAGAAATGAAACAACAAAATGAAAACGAGGAATCAAATGCTGCATCCGTGTCCGTACAATCCGACCGTACATTCTTAGCGACAGAGCCAATCGGCAAGCTGCTTGCGAAGCTGGCACTGCCGACGATCGCAGCACAGTTGATTAATATGTTATATAACATTGTTGATCGTATCTATATCGGACATATTCCGGATACGGGGGCGATGGCGCTGACCGGCGTGGGTGTCTGCATGCCACTGATCATGATTATAACCGCCTTTGCAGCATTGGTTGGAAATGGCGGTGCGCCTCGTGCGACGATCTTTATGGGAAAAAATAAGAAAGACGACGCGGAGAAGATCCTTGCCAATTGTTTTACGATGCAGATTCTCCTGTCAATCGTTTTGACTGTCGTCTTGCTGATCTGGAATCGGGATTTCCTGCTCGCTTTTGGAGCAAGTGCCAACACGATTGAGTACGCGTCATCTTATATGAATATCTATGCACTCGGAACAATCTTTGTTCAGCTTACCCTCGGCATGAATGCATTTATCACAGCGCAGGGCTTTGCGAAGGAAGGCATGCTCTCTGTATTGATCGGTGCAATTGCGAACATTATATTGGATCCGATCTTTATATTCGGTCTTCATATGGGTGTCCGGGGCGCTGCACTTGCGACAGTGATTTCCCAATGCTGCTCCTGCATCTGGGTAATAAGCTTTCTGTTTGGGAAGCGGACGACACTCCGTATCCGTGGCAAAAACATGGGATTAAAGGCGGCGTACATCCTTCCGTGTCTGGCACTCGGCTCTGCAATCTTTATTATGCAGGGCAGCGAGAGTATTATATCGGTATGCTTTAATTCGTCTCTCCTGAAATACGGCGGGGATATCGCAGTCGGTGCGATGACGATCTTAACAAGTGTGATGCAGTTTGCGATGCTTCCTCTGCAGGGCTTGGGACAGGGCGCCCAGCCAATCATCAGCTACAATTATGGTGCGAAAAATGCATCCAGAGTCCGGGCTGCATTTAAATTACTGCTGAAGGTCAGCCTGCTATATTCCACGATTCTGTGGTTGTTTATCATGTGCTTCCCAAAGGTTTTCGCATCGATTTTTACAACAGATGCAGCCTTGATTGCATTTACCAAGGATGCGCTCCGTTATTATCTGGCAGCATTATTCATGTTTGGTATCCAGATTGCCTGTCAGATGACATTCAATGCACTGGGAAATGCCCCGGCATCCATTCTTGTTGCGATTATGCGTAAATTTGTGCTCCTGCTCCCGCTTATTTTCATTCTGCCGCATATCATTACAGCAGATAAGACGATGGCTGTTTATCTGGCGGAGCCGATCGCGGATGTGCTTGCGGTGACATTTACATCGATCCTGTTTTCGTTCCAGTTCAAGAAGGCGCTGCGGGAGATTTCATAATCTTGTTTGCACATGAATGATTTGCATATAGTTAACATGAGATTGCTTGCAATATATAATCTTGCTATGTTATATTAAGAAAAATAAAGTAACAGGGGAGGAAATGAGATGAAGAGAAGGTTATTATGTGTTGTAATGGTTGTTGCGATGGCGTTGTGTCTTGCAGCATGTGGAGGTGCGGATTCAAAAAATGCGAAGATTACATCTGCGTGGTCAATTGTCGAAATGACAGTAAATGGGAAGTCTATGACATATGATGATTCAAACCGGGATGCAAAGGCACCACAGTTTTCGTGTACGGATGGAACGAATTTTACATTTACAAACAGTGGAAAAACGCACACGGGAACACTGGAAAAATCAGGTGAAAAATACATCCTGCATTACAGTGATTCGAACAAAACGATGGAAGCGACGATTTCCGGAAAACAGATGACGATCGTGATTTCAGGGAGCGACAGCATGCGTCTGGTGTTCGAAACAAAGTGATGAAACTTCAGGATTGACAGACCGGTGATACGGGCGTATAGTTACATACAGAAAAAGGGAATGAGGTTCTCCCTCGGGTAACCGGAACTGCTTATAAAGCTGATGACTTCTACGATATTGATCGCAGAAGGTGTCAGCTTTTTTTGAGCTTACGAACTTTCTGTGAGGGTTAAAATCCCAAGGAGGAAAAATATGTTAACATCACTTGCACTTATCTTTCTGGTCGGACTTGCGATGTCCGCCATCTGTAAACAGATCCGCCTGCCGGGCATCATCGGCATGCTGGCGACAGGAATCGTACTCGGTCCGTATGTGCTGGATCTGTTGTCCCCATCAATCCTGGGAATCTCCGCAGATCTGCGGAAATTAGCACTTATCATCATCCTGCTCAAGGCAGGGCTGTCGTTGAATCTGCCAGATCTGAAGAAGGTCGGGCGTCCTGCAATCCTGATGTCGTTTGTGCCGGCATCGTTTGAGATTTGTGGGTATATTCTGTTAGCACCGATGATCCTCGGCGTGACGCGCGTCGAGGCAGCCGTTATGGGTGCCGTCATGGGGGCGGTTTCGCCAGCTGTCGTTGTGCCACGTATGGTGAAACTCATGGACGAAGGCTATGGAACGAAGAAAGGAATCCCGCAGATGATACTGGCGGGGGCGTCGTGCGACGATATCTTCGTGATCGTGTTATTTACAACATTTTTGCAGATGGCACAGGGAGGACATGCAAATGCGAAGGATTTTATCAATATCCCCATCTCAATCGTGTCAGGAATCGTACTCGGTTGTATCGTCGGCTATCTGCTGTACCGGTTCTTCGAGCTTGCGTATAAGAAGAATCACTGCGTTCGTAACTCAACGAAGCTGATTGTGATCTTAGGTATGTCGTGTCTGCTGCTTGCAATCGAGGAGTGGGTGTCTGCATATGTGGCAGTGTCCGGACTTCTGGCAGTTGTCAGTATGGCATGTATGCTCAAGGTGAAGAGCACGACATTTGTATCGAAACGGTTGTCGGAGAAATTCGGTAAGCTGTGGATTGCCGCAGAGGTAATCCTGTTCGTGCTGGTTGGAGCGGCAGTTGATATCCGGTATATGGCAAAGGCTGGGGCAATGGCGCTTTTGATGATTGGGGCAGCGTTGCTGTTCCGCGCAGTCGGTGTCTGCATCTGCATGCTTGGTACGAAGCTTACATGGAAGGAACGGCTATTCTGTATCATTGCGTATCTTCCGAAGGCTACTGTGCAGGCGGCGATTGGGTCAGTTCCTCTGGCAGCCGGGCTTTCCTGCGGTACACTTGTGCTTTCCGTTGCGGTCATGGCAATCGTGATTACAGCACCGATCGGCGCGCTCGGTATCGACAGCACATATAAACATTTACTGGAAAAAGAATAAACATGGGACTTTTCCGTGCCCTGAATCATCTAATAGGTGTATGGACATACAGAATATAAAACTCCGTAGGGAAGGGAGTGGAACACATGAAGAAAGAAGCCTTTGGTGAACTTGTGATTTCGAACCAGGAAAGCTGGTACCGGATCGCCAAAAGCTACTTATGCAATGATGCGGATTGTGCTGATGCGATTCAAAATGCGATCGTGCATGCATTTGAGAATCTGTACAGCCTGCGCAATGATAAGTATGCGAAAACATGGTTTATAAGAATTCTGATCAACGAATGTCATCAGGTCATACGAGAGAATAAGAAGGTCGTAACTTGGGAGGAATATCAGGAAGAAGGCCGGGAAGCGGAATACATACGTGGGTATGGACAGTATTCGGAATTGTATGAAAGCATCATGCGGCTGAAGGAGAATGAGCGGGCCTGCATTATTTTGTATTATTTTGAAGAGTACAGCATTCGTGAAATCGCGCAATGCCTCGAGTCTACCGAATCGGCAGTCAAGAAACGTCTGGTGCGGGCAAGGGAGCATCTGCGAGGAATATTAAAGGCAAAATCGGCATGAAGGTCAGAACACCGGGATGATTGAAACGGGTAAAGGAGGTAATGTGTTATGGATATTGATAGAAATAAAATCAATGAGATGAAATCAGAGTGTCTGCAAATGCCGGATTATATCCGGGATATGATCGAGGAGACGGTCGAACAGCAGTTGAAGAAAAAACAGCGTTACGGTAAGAAAATGTGGAGAGTTGCAGCCGCGATTTTTGCTTTTGCCTGCGTGGGCGGCGGAACCACACTGGCGGCTGCAAAGTTATACAACATGCATCTGGAGCAGCAGGGAAAATATGGCTCTACATTGATCTATGGAGAGGCAACCAATACCGATGCAACGGATACCGATGCGGAAGTGGATCAGAATGCACTTTATACGTTGGATGTTTCCTATGTACCGGACGGTATGAAGGTAGATGGATTAGATGATATTTATGCAGATGGAAATAATTATGTGAAGAAAGTAGTGCTCTTCCCGGAGGATTCGCCGTTTATAGGTGGCGTTTCGTTCTGGTTCCTGAAAATGCCGGCGGATCAGCAGGTTTCGCTTGATGAAACACATGTTATTTCCACCAAAGAACTGGATATCGATGGCAGGCAGGCAATTGTGATAGAAAGACAGGTTCTGGAATCAGCCAGACGACAGGTTCAGTATGAGTTGTATGTCACATATAAAAATAACTATCTGCTGGAAATGCTTGTGTATGATGACACAGAGCTTGATACTGCCATAGATATTGTAAAAGGATTGAAGCTCACCGCAACCGATGATCCGGAGGCAAAACGCAGAATCGTGGCGGAAGAATATACAGGGCAGGAGGAAGCAACTGCCGCAGCGCCTGTTTATGAGGCAGACGAAAACGCTGGCAAGAAGAACCGATTTACGGAAACTTCGAAAGAATCAATGGAAGAACATATGCATCAGGTCGGAGATAGCTTCAATGTACCGCAGTCTTCCCTGACGGCAAAGGTATCCAAGGTGGAATTACTGGATTCCCCGGATGCGATCGATGCAGCCTATGCTTTCGATCCGGTGAAAACGGATGCGGAAGGAAAACTTGTTAACAATGTGATCGCATATGAGAAAAGTGGAAATGGTATAGATCAATTAGATGAGGTTGTAGAGACGAAGGAAGTAAAGGAAAAGATCCTTTACATCGAGGTTGCGTATACGAACACGAGTGACCAACAGACCGGAGATACCATGTTCCAATGCGGCCTGCTCTGGGCGAAGGAAACCGGAGATGGCTATGAAACAGTTGACGTCTATGCGAAGGATGATGTGGATTATGATAGTTACTATGGACAGAATTATCGTATTTCCAATGTGCCGCTTTATTTCTATAACGGAAAAAGTGCAGAGGAGAAAAATCATCTGATCCGGGTTCAGCCGGGTGAAACAAGAACGGTCACATTGGCATTCCTTGTAACGGAGGATGAGCTGCCGTATCTGTATCTTGATCTTTTCTCCGGAAATGACGACTATACACAATTTAGTCAATCGGCATTGCTGTATGGATATGTAGATATCCATCAGTAGTTATACGGGAAATATATGGAAAATGAGAAACGCTGTATACGGGGAAAGTATACAGCGTTTTTGTGTGAATGTAACTATGATTAAGAAGATTAAAAAATAAATAAAAATTCAGAAATAAAAATAAAAAAAGAAATCAAAGGAGGAGCGTTGACACGCTCCTTTTCCTTGCTGTACTCTGTATACAGTACACGAAAACGCAAGCATGGATTGAAGGAGGTAACGATTATGTCAGCAACAAAATGTGCAACGGATGATGTATCAGAATTGTTCCCAGCGGTAGCAACTCCGCCGTTTGAGGATCTTACATGTTTGGAGAATTATTGGGGAAGAAAATGGGGACAGAACTGTGAAACCGGAACTCTGCGTATGGTTATGCTGCATCGACCGGATGTGGAGTTAAATACGATTGATCCAAGTAAGTACAACGAAGAATATAATGCAATCATAGGCGATAACAAGGAGTATTACTGGATTGGAAAGGAAAAGCCTGATATTGCGAAGGCAGCAGCCCAGCATGATGCATATGCGCAGATATTAAAAGATAATGGTGTGGAGATTGTCTACACAAACAAGAATAACAAGCCAAACCTGACCAAGACAATCAATTGCTGTGACGTGGGAATTACAGTTCCGGGAGGCATGATTGTATGTTGGAATGCTCCGTATATGCGGAAAGGCGAGGCATGTGTTGCAACGAAGACATTGGGCGCGATTGGAATGCCGATTCTCCGTACAATGAATGGAACAGGGGTTGCGGAAGGCGGCAATTGCCTTTTCCTCGATGATAAGCATGTCTGCATTGGACTTTCCACGCGAACCAATCGGGAAGGAATCCGTCAGGTGCGAGAGATTTTAGATCCAATGGGAATTGAATTGATTGTGATTCCTTGTCCGGGTTATATGCTTCATATCGATGGCATGTTTGCGATGATCGATCATCGGGAAGCTTTGGTCGATGTGGATATTACTCCATATTTTGTGTTGGAGAAGATGAAAGAACTTGGAATCAATATTATCAAGAAAGATCCAAGAGACGATGTATTTGTAATCAATTGTGTGCCACTTGGCAATAAGAAGATTGTCATGCAGAAGACAGCACATTCGGAGTACACAAAGGAGATCCTTCGTAAGAAAGGATATACGCTGTTTGAGGTTGAATACGATGAGGCAGGAAAGGCAGGCGGTGGCTTGCATTGTGCAACACTGCCATTGATCCGTGATTATGTAGATTTCTCAAATTTGTAAAAAAGAAGGGATGCCGTATGCCGAAGATAGTTGTTTGTGATATGACATATGAAGAAGCAGAATTTGAGAAGATATGTGCACTGTTTCGGAAGATGCTGCCGGAATCAGAAATCCGGCATTATGTACCGGATGAAAATTATGCACAGGAGCTTGCAGATGCAGAATATATACTTACATCGTATGTTCCGTTTCATAAAAAATATTTTATAGCAGCAAAAAAACTCAAAGCTATATCGGTAACTGGAACAGGATATACAAACATTGATTGTGAGGCTGCGAAGAAACATAAAGTCGCTGTGTATCATGTCAGGGATTATTGTACACAGGAGGTGTCGATTCATGCGGTATCTATGATGTTAGCGCTTATGAGGGGACTGAAAAAGCAGGATCATCATATCAATCGTTCCCTAAAATGGGACTATATGTATGCGAACGCTACCGTTCCATATGGCAAAAATGTCGTGGTATATGGGTTTGGAAAAATTGCGAAGCAGACGGTTGCAACTCTGACAGCCTTTGGAATGCATGTATATGTTGTATCAAGACATGCAGGTATTGAGTCAATCAGACGACATGGGGCAGAAAAGATAGAGCCGGAGGATGTGGCTGCGGTGGCAGATGTTGTGATTAATCATCAGAGTGCGGATGGGTTGCCGGTTCACTATTTTGATGAGGCATGGTTTTATAGTCTGAAGAAGCGTCCATTGTTTATCAACGTAGGCAGAGGAATTTCAGTAGATGAGAATGTGCTATGTGATGCACTGGATGCAGGATTCGTATCAGGCGCCGGGATAGACGTATTGGAGAGTGAGAATCCTGATTTAAAGAAATGTAAACTATTACATCGAGGAAATGTGATTCTGACACCACATAGTGCATTTTATTCGGAACGTTCTATGAATGAATTGCGGACACAGGCGTGTATGAATCTGGTCAATCATATGCGCGGAGAAACAGATTACGCAGGAAACCGCGTTGTGTAAACGACGGTTACTACAGGATAGGGGATGATGAGATATGTTACTGCTGCAACAGATGCTGGTACTATTCTTTTATATGGGAATTGGATTTGTCTGTGGGAAAAAGAATATCATAACGGATGAAGTTGCAAAAACATTTTCCTGGATTGTCGTAAATATTGCGAATACCGCGCTTATTTTATCAGCTGGTATTTCAGGCAGCAAAACGGTAACAGGAAGGGCGCTGGCAACTACGTTTGTTGTGGCAATTGGTGTCTTTTTCTTTCTGATTCTGTTAGGATATTTGCTTGTTCCATTCTTACGGGTTCCGGCTGCGGACAAAGGTGTGTTCCGTGTTATGACGATCTTCTCGAATATTGGATTTATGGGATTCCCTGTCATATCCGCGGTATATGGAGAGGAGGCGCTGCTTTATGCATCCATATTTTTATTCCCTTATAATATTTTGATTTATACATATGGTATCTGTGCGATGAAAAAAGAAAATGACGGCAGCGGGAAAATGCAGTGGAAGAAGATCTGTAATGCAGGTGTGATTGCAGGGATTCTTTCACTTATATGTTATCTGGCAGATGTGCAGGTACCATCCTTTGTACAGACCGCTGTCAGTGGATTAAGCGGTCTTACCGCTCCACTCAGTATGATCGTGATCGGACAGTCTATGGTTCACATGCAGATCAGGGATTTGATTACAGATGTCCGGTTATTGATATTTTCAATCATAAAGTTAATTGTGATACCAGTCTGTGGCATATTGCTGCTTCGGATATGGATCAGGGATTCCATGCTGCTTGGGGTATGTCTGATTATGCTTGCAACTCCGATTGGAAGTATGACAGCGATGCTCGCACAGCAATATGACGGAGATTATATGCTGGCTTCGAAAGGAGTCTCCCTGACAACGATTTTGTCCGTGCTGACAATCCCGCTGGTATCAGCAATTGTAATGTAAAAAGAAAAAGGAGTGATAATTATGGCAACATTACAGGAATACATGGATCAAAGTACGATTCCAAACATGTTTGAGTCGGAGGTGTTTTCCGAAGTCTGGGGTACGGAATTCGGTGTAGACAACTCGGTAGGAAAAATCCGGAAGATGTTAGTACACAGACCGGGCGTTGAAATTGAACAGTTAAAGGATGGCGTTTTCGAGGAAGAGGCAGGCGCAAGAATCCTGCGGGGCGCAAACGGAAGGATTCGAAATTATTTTAAAGATACGGAACTGCCAGATCTTGGAAAAATGCAGTATCAGCATGACGCGATGACACAGATCTTAAAAGAGGAAGGCATAGAGCTTGTCAATTTGGAGGATGAAAGCCATTATTGGACAAACCTGTTATTTGCGCGGGATGTTGCCCTGATGGTTCCCAAGGGGGCAATTCTGACACGGTTTGCAATGTATTTTCATGCGGGAGATCCATTTGTGACACAGAAGATGCTGGCAGAACAGAAGATTCCAATTCTTGGAGCGATTCAGGGAGCAGGAAGCATAGAGGGTGGATCATTTTCTATGCTTGATCCAAAGACTGCGATTATCGGACGTTCCGTCCGCATCAATGATGCTGGAATCGAGCAGCTTCGTGCTCTGCTTTCTTATCAGGGAATTGAATTGATCGTTGTTGATCTTCCTGCGTATTACATTCATCTGGATGAAGCGTTTCTTCCTGTGGATAAGGATAAGATTCTGGTCAGCACATTTATATTGCCACACTGGTTCCTGAAGATGTTGAAAGAGCGGGGTTATACATTGATCGAGACAGATATGGATGATCCGAAACTTACGAATAACTGTATTGCTTTGGAACCGGGTAAGGTATTGTTCTCAGAGACCGGTGTGCGGACACGTAAGAATCTGGAGAAAGCCGGTGTGGAAGTACTTACCGTGGATATTACAGAGATCAATAAAATGGGTGGCGGTATTCACTGCTCTACATTGCCACTGAAAAGAGACAGTCTTGTGTAATGCAGGATCGATGATTAAATACAAAGGAGGTACAAATCTATGATTGATCAGACACAGCGTGCATGGTGCCATGCAGTATCCCATATGTTTCCGTCAGAGGCAGAGCCTTGCTTTGAGACGCCGGAGCTTCTGGAGAAATATTGGGCAGGAAGAAAATGGGGCATGAATAGTGAGATGGGGCAGCTTCGTATGGTTATGCTACATCGTCCGGACGAGGAGATCAATACGATTGATGAAAGCAAGTATGATCCTTCATTGAATGCCATTATCGACGTAGAAAAAGGATATTATTATGGAGGAAAGACAAAGCCGGATCTTGCAAAAATGCAGGCAGAACATGATGCATATGCAAATGTGCTTCGGAAGAATGGGGTAGAAGTTATCTATAATAACAAATATACAAATCCTGGTCTGGTAAACTGTATCAATACAAGAGATATTGGTACAGCGATTCCGGGCGGTATTATCATCGGCAGAGGTTCGAATCATATGCGCCGGGGCGAGGAGCTTGCAGCTACGCGGACGCTGGCAGAGATTGGCATGCCAATCTTAAAGACGATTCATGGAACAGGAACCTTTGAAGGCGGAAATTTTATGTTCTTAGATCCAAAACATGCGATGTGTGGATATTCGACAAGAACAAATCTGGAAGGCTTACGGCAGTTAAGGGAAACGCTTGCGGATATCGGAATTGAATTATTTATTGTACAGGTACCGGGACATGACCTGCATATTGATGGTATGATTACAATGGTTGACTATGACCTGGCACTTGTGGATCTGCGTACAGTACCGTTTGCATTGCTGGAGAAGCTGAAGGAACTTGGAATCCGTTATATCGAAAAGGCACCGGATGAGCGTACAACCGCCATCAATCTGGTTCCAATCTGTGCGAAGAAGGTAGTTATGATCAAGGGATTTGAGAAGACCGCAGACATTTTGTGCAAGAATGGAATTGACGTGATTGAGGTGGAATATGAAGAGTGTATGAAGAAGGGCGGTGGACTGCACTGCGGTACACAGGCGTTGATTCGTGATTTTGTATAGTGTGTGATTCAAAAGGCTCTACCCGTTTTGGGTAGAGCTTTTTTGTGCTTGGAAATATAGATATAGATATGCGGCTCCCTAGCTTGTAATCTGGTTGTGACGTATCCGGTAAATTAACCGTAGCGAAAGATATATGACAGAGCCAGTCCATGCAAATGGCTCGGCTGCAAAGATGCCGACCGGACCGACCAGGTAGGTAATGATAAAGGCAGATGAGACGCGGAAGGCAAACTGCATCAGCCCTGAAAATATCGGTGTCATGACATCTCCCATCCCTTGTAGGATGCTTCGGAAAGTATGGTGAAGGTATAAGATATACAAAGGACAACCCAGAAAGAATAAAAATTGTGTCGCATAGTGGAAAATCTCCTCATACGTTCCGGGATCTGCCGAGATAAATAGGGAGAGCAGTGGTTTGTGAAACAGAATAACCAGCAGGGTGACGAATCCGGAAATGACAGCGGACACGCAGAGACTGGCAGAAATGCCCTGCTTAATGCGTTTGGCATTTCCTGCTCCGTAGTTTTGTCCGGTATATGTCAGGAGTGCAGCGGCAAGTGCGATTGCTCCCATCTCCATCATGCCATAATACTTATTGGCGGCGGTATATCCGGCAATAAAGGTAGAACCCTGACGATTGGTCAGATATTGTATAAACAAGCCGCTTGTGGCAACGACACAGAATTGGAACGTCATTGGGAGAGAATACCGCAAAATGGATGCCAGGACAGAGCCGTTTGGCGTCAGATAGTCCTTCGTAAAGCATAGATTCTCATTTCTCAAAATCCGCATCAGACAAATGTAAGTAGATACCCCTTGTGCCAATACCGTTGCAATGGCTGCACTTATGACACCCCATCCACAAACAAGGACAAAGAGTGCGTCGAGCACAATATTTGTAATGGAAGAAACAACCATAGCCCAAAATGGAGTTTTACTGTCTCCATCTGCACGTAACAGGGCCGAGAATGTGTTGTAAAACAGATTTAATGGAATCCCAAGATAGATGATCCGTAAATAATGATATGCATCCGTAATGATATCAGAGGGGGTATCTAATAGTTGCAATGCCGGCATTGCAACCACCTGTCCAACCGCGAATAGCAGTATGGACAAAAGAATTGATAGGAAAATACACATGGCGGACACAGAAAATAGTCCATCTTTACTCTGTCTGCCCTTTTCCTGAGCAGCTTTGGTACAATATCCCATTGTGATTCCGTTGATAATTGAAGTCATAAACCATGCAAGCCAGTCGGCAGAGCCGAGTGCGGCAAGGGCTTTGTAACCAAGCACCTTGCCGACGATCATAGCATCTGCCAGCGTGTAAAATTGTTGCATAATATTTCCAAAGATCAGCGGTATTGAAAAACGTGTAATATTTTTCCAGGGAGTTCCTTTAGTCATATCCATAAAATCACCTGCCAATCTAAAATAAATTTATTTAAGGAAGCAGTTTATCCAAAACACTGATACAGAAATCAATCTGCTCTTTTGTCACAATGCAAGGGGCGATAAAACGAAGGACGTTGGAGTACGTTCCACATTTCAGGAGAATCAAGCCTTCGTCAACGGCTTTGTGCATGGTCTCGGCACAGAGGGCGGTATCAGGAGCATTTCCTTCCTTTACAAGCTCGATGGCTAGCATCAGACCGATACCACGCACATCTCCAATACAGGAATGCTTTTTCTGCAATTCAAGTAATTGCTCCTTAAAGTAAATTCCCATAGAAGCGGCATTATCGAGAGCACCATCTTCCAGGACCCCGATACTTGCAAGTCCGGCTGCACAGGACACCGGATTACCGCCGAAGGTACCGCCATGTGCACCAGAAGGCCACTGCTCCATGATTTCCTTTTTGGCAATGACTGCGGAAAGTGGGAAACCAGCGCCTAATGCTTTTGCAGTAGACATGATATCCGGCTTTATACCGAAATGTTCATAGGCAAACATTTTACCGGTACGACCAAAACCGGTCTGTACCTCGTCAAAGATGAGCATGATTCCATGTGTATCACAGACGTTTCTTACATATTGAACAAATTCCACAGGAGGAACGATATAGCCGCCTTCACCCTGAATAGGTTCCATAATGATTGCTGCTACCATAGATGGATCAACAAGCTGTGAAAACAGGGAATCAAACTGGTCAAAATATTGCTGTGGACAGTGTATCCCATCATTTGTATAAGGAGAACGGAACAGATTCGGGTACTCCAGAAAATAGGTGCTTGGAACCATCGGTTCGTAGTTTTTGCGGTAAGCAGAATTCGAACCGGTGATGGCTGCGGTTCCCATGGTACGTCCATGGAAGGAGCCTTTGAATGAAATGACAGCCGGTCGCTTTGTCACATATTTTGCAAGCTTTAAAGCACCTTCATTTGCCTCAGCACCGGAATTTGAAAAATATACCATGGTGTCTCCGCCAGTCAGTTCAACAAGCTTTTCTGCCAGTTCTACATAGGATTCATAGTAAACTACATTATGTCCCGCATGAATCAGTTTATCAATCTGTTCTTTTGCGGCTTTGACTACAGCTGGATGATTGTGCCCCAGATTACATACGGCAACACCGCTGGCAAAGTCGAGATATTTTTTGCCGTCCTCTCCATATAAATAGGAGCCTTCTCCTTTGGTAACGCCAAGTGTCGTGTAACGACCGGCAACCGGTGGCATAACTTTACAACAACGTTCATACATGGTTTCTTTTGTTTCCATATAAATACACCTCCTAATGGTAAATTCTTTACGGCTTGTATTATATCACGATATACTGTATACAGTACACTAGGAAAAAGGTGAGATTTAAAGAAAATAATTAAGTCAAAAAGCACATTTAAAAAATAAAAGTAAGAAATCACAAAATCTGTTGACATTGCATGATTTGACCTTTATATTAGCGGCTAAGGAACGGACAAACAGAAGAAAATAAAGTTCGAATCCTTAAGACCTCTATTGTATACAGTATTTCAAATACAGAAATACGTAAAACCAAGCAAGAAAGGATGATGTTTATGAGAAAGAAGATGACAGCATTGGTGATGTCTCTGGCGATGATGGCTACGGTTTTTGCCGGATGCGGAGATAAGAAAGAGGAGACAACCACCACAGAGGCAACGACAACTGAAGCAAGCACAGAGGCGACAACGACAGAAAATGCAACCGTCGCAGAAGCAACCGCTTCCGATTCGGATTCCGGAGAGTATCTGACGGGAAACGAGGGAATTTATGAAGGAGAACATTTTATCGTAGGTATGTCGGTTGGATATACAAACTTTGAAGAGTATGATGCAACTACCGGTGAACCGGTCGGTTTGGATATCGATATTTTGAATTATATGGCGAACGATCTTGGATTCACATATGAGATATCCGATATGAAGCTTCCACAGGTTGTAGCCGGTTTACAGGCAGAGCAGTTGGATTTTTCTATTTCTGGTATGTATGAAACAGAAGAGCGTACCAAGGTTATAGATATGTCTGAGAGTTATCTGACAGCAAAGTCTGCGATGCTGATCCGCGCGGAGGATGCAGATACAATTAAGTCTACGGCTGATCTGAATGGTAAGACAGTCTGTTGTGACGTTGGAGAGGCTTATTATGAATCCGTGCTTCCAACGATCGAAGGCGCAAATGTTGTGGAATTTGATGACAATGCATCTTGTATCATGGCGGTACTTGGCGGACAGGCAGATGCGAGAATTATTGATGGTGGTGGAGCAAAGAATATCTGTGAGGAATATGATGGTCAGCTTACATATTTTATGTTAGACGATTCTATGATTCCGGGTATCGATGGAAATCACTATTCTATGGGATTTGTAAAGGGATCTCCGATGAAGGCAGTCTTTGATGCAGAGATTGAGAAGATGAAGAAAAACGGAGAGCTTAAAAAGATTATTGATCAGTGGTTAGGAGAAGGTATGTACGACTTCGACTAATTCACACGAAGAAAAATAACTACGCTGCTAATGAAGGGAGATTTGCTATGAAGTTAAAATTAGATTTTTCCAGTTTGTGGGCGTATCGGATGAGCTGGGTAAAAGGTCTTGAGAGCACATTACTGGTTACCTTGATTGCATTAGCGGTAGCAGTTGTAATCGCACTCGTTCTGGCTGCATTCCGCTTATCAAAGATTAAACCATTGAATTGGATTGCATCCATTTACCTGTCGATATTCCGAGGTGTACCGCAGATTGTACAGATTATGTTCATCTATTTTGGTATCCCGCAGTTAACCGGACATAAGTTTGCCCCGTTTGTAGCAGGCTGGCTTGCACTTGGCTTAAATGCCGGTGCATTCATGTCCGAGCTGTTACGAGGCGGTATCCAGAGTGTTGATTATGGACAGAAAGAAGCGGCTGTCGCAATGGGAATGTCGGGAGCAAGGATACAGTTTGGTATAGTAATTCCGCAGGCAATCAAATCTATTTTGCCGGGACTGATCAATGAGGTAATTGCATTGCTCAAAGGTTCTTCTTTGATCTATGCGATCGGCGCAGCAGAACTGATGCGAAATACCCAGCTTGTTATATCATCAACATTCCGTAGTTTTGAATGTTACATTATTATAGGTGTTATTTACTGGATATTGGTTACAATTTTGACAACCATCGGCAGAAGAGTAGAAAGGTGGGTGAACAGAAGTGGTCAACGTTAAGGATGTTTATAAAAGATTTGGAGATTTAGAGGTCCTGAAGGGTATATCACTTGAAGTAAAACAGGGAGAGGTCGTTTCCGTGATCGGCTCTTCCGGTTCCGGAAAATCCACGTTACTCCGCTGTATTAATCGATTAGAAGAAGTAACTTCCGGAGAGATATATTTTGAGGATCAGGAAATCACGGGAGATAAAAAGAATGTGCGCGCATTGCGCAGCAAAATTGGAATGGTATTTCAGAACTTCAATTTGTTTAAGCATATGACAATTATGAAGAATATGATTTATGCCCAGATGCATGTGAAGAAGGTTCCAAAGGAGGAGGCTGTTGAGAAAGCAAAGGTGCTGCTGGATCGTGTAGGCCTGTTGGATAAGGCGGATGTGTATCCGGTTACCTTATCCGGTGGTCAACAGCAACGTGTCGCGATTGCACGGACGCTTGCAATGAATCCGGATGTGATCTTATTTGATGAGCCGACGTCTGCACTGGATCCGGAGATGGTCGGAGAAGTCCTGGATGTAATAAAGGATCTGACGAAGACTGGTATTACGATGATTATCGTCAGTCATGAGATGGCATTTGTCCGCGAGGTTTCCGACCGGGTTGTGTTTTTGGAACAGGGGGTATTGATTGAGGATGCCCCGGCAAAGGAGTTTTTTGATCATCCGAAGACAGAGCGGGCAAGAGCATTTTTGGAAAAGATGTTATGAGTTATTTTGAAAAGAATGGAGATGAATGACTATGGCAATGGTTGCTAGACCGTATGAGGGATTGAATTCAGTCAGTCGATTATTTTCGGCAGAGATAGAGCCATCATTTTTTGATGCTGCAAAGATGGAGGAGTATTGGGGGGCACATTGGGGCGTAAACAGTGAGTATGGGAAACTGAAAGCCGTTTATATGCATCGGCCGGGAGAAGAACTTACAACGATGACAACGAAGGATTATGATTCCGAAAGAGATGCGTTGATCGGAGAAAATTATAGTTACTACTGGCGTGGCCATGAGGCGCCGAATATTGAAAAAGCACAGGCGCAGCATGATTATTTTGCAGATGTAATTCGATCTTATGGAGCGGAGGTTGTATATACAAAGGACAATCCGATTTATCTTCGAAAGACAGTCAATACGCGTGATGTGGCTGCTGCTGTTCCGGGAGGAATGATCATCATGCGTCTGGCGCCACATATGCGGCGTGGTGAGGAACTGGTTGCCACGAGAACACTTGGCGGACGAGGCGTTCCAATCCTGCACACGATAACCGGTACAGGTATTATGGAAGGTGGCGGTGTACTGGTTATGGACTCGCATCATGTGGCAGTCGCACATTCACATCGCTGTACACAGGAGGGAATTGACCAGTTGAAAATGGTTCTGAATCCGATGGATATTGAGGTGATCCCGATTCCGGTTGGAGGTTATGCAATCCACATTGACAGTCTGGTATCTTTCATTGGACCAAAGATGGCACTGATCAATACGGAAAAGCTGCCATATTTCTTTATCGAGCGTCTGCAGAAGATGGGATATAAATTGATTGAGGTAGAGCCGGACGAGGGCTGGGCGATTAACTGTTTTGTACTGGAGCCGGGCGTGCTATGCATGATCGAGGGGTATCCGAAGACAAAGGCAAAGCTGGAAGCAGAGGGTATCAAGGTAATTCCGATTCCGTGGGATGAGAACATCCGTAGTGGTGGCGGTTTGCATTGTGGAACCTGTCCGCTTATGCGGGAATATGTGTAGCGATTAGATATTCTGGGAGGAGGTGTCCTATGAAGAATAATTATGTAGTTACAATTACAAGACAGTTTGGCAGTCTTGGGCGACCGATCGCACATCAGTTGTCGGAGAAGCTTGGAATCGAATATTATGACAGAGATATTGTAGAGACAACGGCAAAGCGTATGAATCAGCGCGTGTCTGTCATCAGTGATGCCGAAGAAGCTGCAAAGTCTTCCTTTTTCAAAATGCGGTTTCCACTTGGTACAGAGGAAAGCCGGATACAGGATGAAATCTTTGATGTGCAGCAGAAGATCATAACAGAGCTTGCGGATAAAGAATCCTGTATTATTGTTGGGCGATGCTCAGATTATGTATTGCGTAATTACAAAAATGTCATTCATATTTATATTTATGCGCCATATGAGGCACGTATCAATAATTGCGTAGATTATCTGCATATGACAAGAGAGGATGCCATCAAGGAAATGACAACGGTCGACAAGGCGCGTTGTGCATATCATGAGAAATATGCAGGCTATGCACCGGATGATTTCAACCACAAAAATTATATGGTAGACAGCAGTGTGCTTGGCGTGGATGGTACGGCGGAAATATTGGCAGACATCGTACGCAAGAAATTCTGCATATAAAACAGCTTCAAAAAAAACTTATATTATATATGGACAGGCAGCTTACCGGCTGTCTGTTTTTCTAAATTTCATGAGACCATATGGTTGAAAATACATCTGATATTCAGTATAATGTATACAATAAAGACAGGGGGAGTGCATTATGCCAAAATTACCATCTATATCGAAAGATACGCTATCAGATAAGGCATATCGTATTATTAAAGAAGCGATAGTGTCAAACCAATATAAACCGGGGGATCTGCTTGTTGAAGAGTCACTGGCAGAGCAGCTGTCAATCAGTCGTACACCCATTCGGGATGCTCTGAAACGATTACAGTTCGAACATATTATCAAACCAAACAGCAATGGGAAATTAGTAGTATCTTCTGTTTCGCTGGAGGATATACAGAATGTAACAGTGGTGCGGTGCAATCTGGAGAGTCTTGCAATCTCTTTGCTCGATGGCAGGATGGATGCCGAAAAGAAGAAAAAACTGAAAAAGCTGGAGGATAAATGTGCGGCAATTATGAAAAATGGAATTGAGGGAAAGGCGTTGGAATATCTGGAAGCAGATTATGAGTTCCACATGTATATCGCAGAATGTACCGAAAATTCATTTTTATATGACATGATTGACCGTGTGAATTTTGTTACGAAACGGTTCCATATTTTATCAGGAAACTTGGATCTGTATATTCAAACTGCATTAGAGGAACACCAGGCAGTAGTGGATGCAATTATGGAAGATCGTTATCAGGATGCGGCCATTGCAATGGTGCGGCATCTCAATCAGGTTGGTTTAAGAATGCCTATAAAATAGGGAAATAATTATAAAATCGAAAGTTTTCGGATGAAAAAGTTTCAGGAATTCAAAGAACTGTGTCAGACTTGACACGGTTCTTTTTTAACAATATACTGTATACAGTATTTAATATACAGAAATGATAAAGGAGGGATCATATGGATATATATAGAGAAGTGGAAAAGATAACAAAAGAAATGGTTGCAATTCCAAGTGTAAACGGGACTCCCGGCGAAAAGGATATTGGTGTTTATATTGAAAATTATCTGCGCAGTATTCCTTATTTTGCGGAACACCCGGATCTGGTCATTGTAAAACCATTAAAAGAGGATGCACTTGGGAGAAGAAATGTGTTTGCTCTTTTGAAGGGTACAAAAGGTACTTCGAATCGGACGATCATTTTACATGGACATACGGATACGGTGGGCGTTGAGGATTTTGGTATATTAAAAGAATACGCATTTGATCCGGACCGGTTATTGCAGGAACTCCCGAAGGTACCGCTTCCAGAGGATGTACGCAAAGATTTGGAAAGTGGAGATTATATGTTTGGACGGGGCTGTTGTGATATGCAGAGTGGTGACGCTGTGTATATGGCGGTTGCCCGTGATCTGAGTACCCACTTGGAGGATCTGGATGGGAATCTGCTGTTATCTTTTAACCCAATCGAGGAAAATATGCATACCGGTATGATTGAAGCGGTGGATTTCCTGATTGAACAGCGGAAAAAAAATGGTCTCAACTATTTAATGGCAATTAACAACGATTATACCTGTCCTTTATATGTGGGAGATACGCATCAGTATATTTACACCGGAACGGTAGGAAAACTATTGCCTTGCTTCTATATTCTTGGAAAGAATTCCCATGTTGGACAGTGTTTCGAAGGATTTGATGCATCTATGGTTGCGGCTGAGCTTGTCAAACAGATCAACCTCAATACATTGTTCTGTGATGCATATGACAATGAATATTCTCTGCCACCATCTGTCTTGAAGATGACAGATTTAAAGGATTTTTACAATGTACAGACCGCACAGGAAGCGTTTGTATATTTTAACTATTTTGTCCACAATGCCAGTGTGGAGGAAATCGTTGATAAATTAACAACAAGTGCAAAAACTGCACTGATTAAAGTCGAAGAGATCATTGAGACAGAATCGAAAAATTATTATGCACTTGCAGGGATGCATTACGAACGATTATCTTACCAGCCAATGGTTTATACATATGCACAGGTGTATGCGATGGCAAAGGCAAATTACGAGGGCGATATCGATGCGATGCTGGATGCATACACAGAATCTTTGCAGAATTCCGGGACAGACAGCCGGGATATCGCAATGCTTGTAACCAAGAAAGTTACTTCATACGCAAAGGTAAAATCTCCTGCGATTGTGCTATTTTTTGCACCGCCATATTGCCCGCATAATACGTTGAAATATGAGTGCCCAGAGGAGAATGCATGTCTTAGTGAGTTGACAGAGCTTATTACAGAGTTTGGAGAAGAAGAGAATTTGGATTATAAAATCCTTCATTTCTTCCCAAGCCTGAGTGATAGCAGTTACCTGAAAGTAGACGATCCACCGGCATCCAGAAAATTACTGATGGAGAATTTTGTAAAGAAGGATCGTCTGTATCCGGTAGATTTTGATAAAATAGCGGATTTGAATGTATTTGCAATCAACTTCGGTACCTATGGAAAAGATGCACATCAGTGGACAGAACGAGTATATAAACCATATACATTTGGAACTTTACCGAAGTTGGTCGAGAAAGCAATCTATCGTTTTCTCGGATAATCCCCCTCTTCTCACGTGTAGGACTGTGCGACTTTACCCGCGCAGTCCTTTTAAAGTGACAAAACTGTCACTTAGTTTGTCACGCCCCCGTAATGTATATTCGATATAATGTATGTGTAAGCGCAGGAAGACTGTACCTATACATATTTTTTGATAAACAACGGGGGAGCGATATGGAAAACTACACCAAACTTTCAATCAAATATCTAAAGTTTCAGAAAAAGCGAACAATCCTGACGATCCTAGGTGTCGCTTTAGCGTCAGGAATTCTGTTCGTGATATTAACCTTGTATTTCAGTAACTTCATCAATACCCGCGATGCACTTCGCAGGCAGGCAGATTACGAGATCGTGCTTCTGCCGGAGCAAAATCAGGATGTCTCGGCATTGCTCAAACAGGACTTCGTGAAGACGGCGTATCGTGGAAAATACTACGATTATTATTCGAACTCCTATATTGAAAATGCAATCTACATTAATGTGAAAAATCCTTACCGGTTGGACGCGAATATGGAAACGATCGAGCAGACCTACGGTGTGAAGGCGCAATTAAACCAACAGCTCGCATCCTACTATCTGCAGGGCGACACTGGAAATGATACATACATTATTCTTCTGATGTTCCTGCTTTTGTCGTTCGTGATCGCAGTCATCGGAGTTGGAATCATCCGGACAACGATCCAGTTGAATACGATGGAACAGATCAAAGATTATGGAATCCTGCGTTGTATCGGAGCAACACAGGGACAGTTAAAAAGTGTGATATTCCGAATGGGATGCATGCAGGAGCTGCTTGGAATCCTTGGTGGAGTCGTGATCGGATTCCCAATTGCATATCTGGTTGGCTTATCCATGAATATCAAGGTTCGCCCGCATGTGCTTCCATTTCTGTATGTGCTGATTGTCTTTATCGGAGATCTGTTCTTCGTTATGGATGAGAATGGAAAACTCGTAAAGAAGATTTCGCCGATCGAGGCGGTGCGCGGGCAGACAAGCGGAACACGGAAGGTTAAGGCACGTAAGCAAAGCATTTTCGGAAAGATCTTCGGCGTGCAGGGCGATTATGCATACAAGAATCTGATGAGCAATAAGCGTCGGTTCTTAAAGACGATTGCAACATTTGCGTTATCAATCGCGGCATTTATCACGATCGCGACAATCTTCACTTCGTTTGTACAGATGCAGAAGCAGATTGCACCTTCTTACGGAGAGTATCAGGTGTATTTCTTCAACGAGGCAAATGATGAAGAGACCATAGATGCAGTGAAATCAGTACTCCCAAACGAAGAGACACTCACAGACATTGCACAGAACAAAGAAGTGAAGGACGTGAAAGCAGTATATGCAGCGACTATGAAGGCTGCGGACTTCGAAGAATTCCGGACACATTTCACAGAGGATTTCCGGCAGGAAACGTTGGAGGGGCAGATCGTTGAACGGTTGGAAACAGGTGAGAAATATAAAGACAGTGCATCACCGGTGGACCGTGTGAGCGTGATTGGATATGGAGAGGAAGAGTATCAGAAATATGCGTCATATCTGGTCGAAGGAACGCTGGATGTCGATGAGAACGGAATTGTGCTTGTACAGAATGTGGAAGCAACGTTGGATGAAGGCATGGATGATGAATCCTATGATGCGATTGATCTGATTGCATCAACGGTGGAATATCCGGCGACGGATTATAAGCTTGGTGATACGATTAAGCTTTCGTGGGGGAATGACAAGAAGGTATATGAGATTCAGGGCATTGTCCGGATAGATAAGGACAAATTGCAGACAAAAGGATTTGTAAAGTGTATTGTACCACTGGCAAATTATTTCCGGATGACCGGACTTGAAAAATCGGATTCCACAGGTGTGAAATGTAAGCTTCGTTCGGACAATATCTCCGCTTCGCTGACATCGAAGCTGGTGAACGTGTTGGATAACTCAATGGGAGATTACTCGTATCCGGATGCCATTTATTCCGGGGCATTGTTTAGTACATCCATCAGCGCAATCAAATATATTCTTGCATTTGTGATTGTGATTTTATGTGTGAGTTCTCTGAATATCATCAATACGACAGCGAGCAATCTTTATCTGCGGCGACAGGAATTCGCACAGCTTCGGGCAATCGGCGTATCGGTGCGGGAGCTTCGGAAGATGGTAATGCTCGAAGGTGTGATCTCCGTTATCTGTGCGAATGTGGTTGGCGATGTGCTGGGCTTTGCGGTTATGATGCCGCTTGCGAAAGCAGCGCTGGTGTTGTTCATGGTGAAACTTACTTTCCCGATTATCGGTGCGGTAATTGGATTTGTACTATCTGTACTTGTAATGTGCGGATCGATTTACATACCGATGAAGCGGATGACAAACCGGATTGCGGATGATCTGAACGCAGCCGGGGATTGATTTGGAGTTTGGTTGAAGCTGGATTTAGACAGGATTGGGACTGAATTGGGGCAAAAAGCCAAAATAGAGGAAAATCCCCCAATGCAAAGAAGAAAGAAGCAAGCTGAATTGGGGGAAAAGCTGAAAAACAGAATATTTGCTCCAACGGGAAGAAGAGACAAGCAAGCTGAATTGGGGGAAAAAGCCAAAATAGAGGAAAATCCTCCAACGTAGAGAAGAGAGATGTAAGTTGGATTGGGGGGAAAAGCCAAAATAGAGGAAAATCCCCCAAAGCCAAGAAGAAAGAAGCAAGCTGGATTGGGGGAAAAGTTGAAAAACAGAATATTTGCTCCAACAGGAAGAAAAGAGAAGCAAGCTGGATTGGGGCAAAAAGCCAAAATAGAGGAAAATCCCCCAATGCAAAGAAGAAAGAAGCAAGCTGAATTGGGGGAAAAG
>ERZ1034980.283-NODE-283-length-41575-cov-25.136850_pt1 | contig 41575 bp, 74 predicted proteins | sample MGYA00520622_ERZ1034980 | MGnify/ENA primary metagenome ERZ1034980 (study PRJEB33766, sample SAMN09781791) | gut metagenome | biome: gut microbiome | host: Homo sapiens | place: Madagascar | study: EMG produced TPA metagenomics assembly of the PRJNA485056 data...
AATCCATGAGGATGATGGAGTATACAGCCGGTGGAACGGCTGAGAAACAGGAGGATTTACATTTGTCCAACGCTATTATCTCGTTGATCTCCGCCGTCATCGGCGGCGGGATCTCCCTGGTGGGGGTGCTGATCGCAAACAGCAAAGCCACCGCCGTGATGGAGGAAAAGATCGCGGAACTTACCCGGGAGGTCCGGGCCCACAACAACTTCGCCCAGCGGATTCCCGTTGTGGAGGAGCAGATCAAAGTCATCAACCACCGGCTGGCGGATTTGGAAGATTTCCACAAGCCGGACTAATTCAAGGAGGAAAACAAAATGATTAACTGGACTGTACGATTCCGAAACAAAAACTTCTGGATGGCGGTTATCCCCGCTGTTCTGCTGCTGATCCAGACCGTGGCCGCCGTGTTTGGCTACACCCTGGACCTGGGCGACATCGGCAACAAGCTGATTGCCGTGGTAAACGCCGTTTTTGGCGTGCTGGTTGTCCTGGGCGTAGTCAACGACCCCACCACCGCCGGAATGTCTGATAGCAAACAGGCGCAGGGCTACAATTTTCCCAAGGAGGACTGATGTGGTAAGTGGATAAAATCCCGTGGAACCGGGTGATATTGGATGAGTTTTGTTCCCTGGCGCTCTTAACGCCGCTGGAGGAAAACATAATCCGCACCCGGGCCGCCGGATGGAGCCGTGTACAGCAGTGCCACGCTTACGGTATGTCCCTTGCCACGCTAGACCGCCATATCAAAAAGCTGCGGAAAACCTATGAGACGGTGCAGGAGTATAGCTATATACTCCCCCGTAATATCGACTTTTGACAGTTTTTTGACAACTATATGATTGTAAATCGGTAGGAAAACGATAGTTTTTCTACCGATTTTTTTGTTATCCTATGGGCAGAAAGGGGCGGTGCCTATGGAAGCATACAGGCCATATAATCCAAACCCACGGGCTGCCAAAGTGGGCGATTGCGCCGTCCGGGCCGTAGCCAAGGCGTTGGGAATTGACTGGTATCAATCCTACATTGAGTTAGTCAACGAGGGCTTGGAGCAGTGCGACCTCCCCAGCGCAAACAATGTGTGGGGAGCTGTCCTCCGGCGGCATGGATTCCGGCGGGCAGCAATCCCAGAAGAATGCCCGGACTGCTACACCGTGGGTGACTTTATCCGAGAACACCCGGCGGGAACCTACATTGTGGCCCTGAAAAACCACGTTGTGACCGTGGAGGACGGCGTGTTATACGACACCTGGAACTCCATGGACGAAAACCCAATTTATTTCTGGAGGCGTGAATAATGGCATATCCATATCCTTACAGCGCACCCTACGGGGCGCAGAGCTATTTCCAGGGGGCACCAGGCGGCTATAGCCAACCAATGCAGATGCCGATACAGCAACCTACAGCACCAGTACAAGCTGCTCAGGCGACGCAGGACGACCGAATCTGGGTATCGTCTGAGTCTGCGGCTGAGTCATTCCTTGTGGCCGCAAATGGCTTTGTACGTCTCTGGGACAGCAACAAGCCTGTATTTTACGAAAAACGGGCCGATATGAACGGGCGGCCCATGCCGCTGGTAGCGTATGAATATAAGATACGTGATGCAAGCGCAGGACAGGAAGCGGTAAGCGCCGGATTTGAGCAGCGGCTTTCTGCGGTAGAAGAAAAGCTCAAAAAAATGATGGAGGGACAGAACAATGATGCCTAACCCTATGCAGATGATCTCCCAATTCCCGCAGTTTATGCAGCAGATGCGAGGGCAAGACCCCCAGCAAATGCTTAACCAGCTGGTGCAGAGCGGACGTGTGAATCAGCAACAGCTAAACCAGGCCCAGCAGATGGCCCAGCAGATGCAGGGGCAGTTTGACCAGTTCCGTGGGATGTTTGGTTTCGGTAACAGGCGGTAAACCGCTGTTATAAATATCTTTTTTACAGGAGGAAAACAAAATGGCAATTTCCAACGAAATGGGCCCTGCTGATGTTCGGGCGTGCACCGAAGGTGCCAACGGCTATGGCAACGGCATGGGCTGGGGCGGCGAATGGTTCATGTGGATCGTTCTCTTCGCTGTCCTGTTCGGCTGGGGCGGCAACGGCTGGGGCGGTGGCTTTGGTGGCCGTGGTGCTGGCGCTGGTGCTGTGGACGGCTATGTGCTGGCTTCCGACTTTTCCAACATTGAGCGGAAAATCGACAGCGTGAACAATGGCGTTTGCGACGGCTTTTACGCCATGAATACCGGAATGCTGAATGGGTTTGCAAGCGTGAACCAGAACATGAGCAACGGTTTCCAGGCGGCGGAGCTGTCCCGGTGCAACCAGCAGGCGGCTTTGATGCAGCAGCTTTTCCAGATGCAGATGGCACAGCAGCAGTGCTGCTGCGAGAACCGGGAGGCAATCCAGGGTGTAAACTACAACATGGCCACCCAGAGCTGCGACACCCGGAACACCATCCAGAACACCACCCGGGACATCATCGACGCTATGAACTGTGGCTTCCGCTCCATCGATCAGCGTCTGACGGCCCAGGAGCTGGCGGCGAAAGACCAGAAGATCGCCGACCAGAATCAGCAGCTGTTTATGGCACAGCTGGCGGCAAGCCAGAGCAACCAGAATCAGGTGCTAAAGGGCTATGTCGCAGAACAGTTCGCCTACTACAACCCCCCTGCCCGACCGGCTTATGTTGTCCCCAATCCCAACTGCTGCTATGGCGGCTGCGGCGGTTGCGGGAATGCGGCGTAAGGAGGACTGAACATGGCGGTTGAACTTACTGCAAACGCTGTCCAGGTTGTACCGGCTGGGCAGAATGTGCTATTTACAGATACGCCGGTAAAATGTAACCGGGGGTATGTTGTTCACCGTGATGGGGCTGGCCTGGTTACCCTGCGGGGTATTTGTAACGGCTGCTCTACCCTGGCACGGTATCGGGTGTTGTTTGTGGGCAACATCTCCGTTCCCACCGGCGGAACCGCTGGAGCTATCAGTGTGGCCCTGGCCCTGGGCGGTGAGGCCCTGCCTACCACTACGGCAACGGTCACTCCCGCCGCCGCTGGGGAAGCATTTAACGTGGCGACTTCCGCCTTTGTGGATGTGCCCCGTAACTGTTGTGTGGCGCTGTCCGTGCAGAACATTTCCGGCCAGGCCATTGATGTTGCCAACGCCAATCTGATGATTGAGCGTGTGGCGTAAAAAAACGGGAGGTGAACAAAATGAAGCATTTGGAAGATTTGCGGGATACCCTGTGCCGGGAGCTGGACGAAATCGCCGGAAAGGGCGAACTGTCCGCCGGCGCTCTCGATACCGTGGACAAGTTGGCCCACACCATCAAAAACCTGGACAAGGTGATGATGGGCGAAGGGTACAGCAACGCTGGAGACTGGTACGCAATGGGGAACTACGGTGATCGGCTTGGATACCGGGACAGCGTGAGCTATCGGGGCCGGAAGCGGGACAGCATGGGCCGCTACAGCCGGGCCGATGCCAAGGAGGATATTGCCGACAAGCTGCGGCGCATGATGGATGATGCTCCGGACAGCAGAACCCGGGAGGCTTTAGATAAGGCCCTCCGGTGCATGGAGGAATAAAGGATGCTTACAGAGCGGGATTTGCTGGAAACCATAGAAGAGTGTAAAGCGGTACGGCGGCCCACGGCCTCCACCTGTCAGCTGATGGCCTCTTGCTATACCATCCTGGATCATCTATTCCCGGATGCTCCCCGCTCTGCTGATCCTGCCCCTGTACAGATGTATTCCATGTCCCAAGAACCGGTAGACACCGGCGGAAGCGAGTTTGTCCAGACGGCCAGAAAAGCCGGGATTTCCCGGCTTCTGGACGTGCTGGATGAACACATGGATTGCATCCAGGCAATATACCCCAAAGAGTATGCCGCTATTCTGCGGCGGCTGAGAGAATAAAGTATACTTGCAATATTTCCCGGGAAAGATTCATTTCCCGGGAAATTATTTGTAAATTTTTGCGATTTCCCTATTGACAATCCACTCAATGAGTGGTATAATAAAGACACTTAAGGGAGACATCCCAATAAACAAAAAGGAGATCACAATTATGAAAAAGGCTACCGTTCAATTCGACAACTCCACCGTTATTACTTCCCGCTTTGATGGAAACGAACAGTTTTCCCTCTACACCGGCATTGATTCCGTTTATGGCGGCTGGATCCTTACCAACGAGGGAGACCCCTGGTGCCTGAATATGCTGGAGGATGCCGGTGACGATGAGATGATCCAGAGCATCAACGAGCTTCTGGCCGACCCCAGCACCCCCTGGGAAGCGTGCAGCGAGAGCGACAGCGCCTACATCAACGAATGCCTGGAGGATTGGGGGCTGATGTGATGCGGGAGCGGAACTTCAAAACCTGTGTGATCTGCGGTTCGAGATTCCCTTGCCCGCCATCCGACAAAACCGTTACATGCTCCCCGGTCTGCCGACGCGAGCGGGCCAGGAGAGCAAGACTGGCCCGGCCAGCGAACAAATGGACCCCGGAATCTATAAAGCGTTGGGCGAGTAGCCCAAAGGTTCAGGCCCACCTAAAACAGTTTCAAGCGATAGGCACCTCCGCCGCGCTGGCCATTCCAGCCGGTCAGCGGGGCTGCCAGAATCGAACCAGCAAACTGTGGGTGATCAAAACGCCATCTGGGGACAAGATTGCCGCCATTAACCTTCTCCAGTTCGTTCGCGACAATGCCGATGCTTTTGGAATTTCCCCGGAAGACGACCGGAGGGTACAAGGAATCGCCATGGGGTTTCGCGTGATATCGAGAACCTATTCGGGCAACCAACGTGGTCGCCCGGTTTATACCTGCTACGGCTTCGGCCTAGCTGGCCCGGCCTTGGATTTTCCCGCCGAGCTTTGCTCCATGGCCTCCCAGGATGCCATCAACCTATGGTTTTCTGGCGCATCTATCCAAGAGATTGCCCAAAAAACAGAGCTTCCAGAAAGCACGGTTATTCGAGTTTTGCAAGCCGCGAAACTCATAGCCGGGAAAAGCCACAAATAAAGAAGAATAACCACATTCCCCGCCCCGGAGGCACGAGGGCAGAAAGGGAAAACCATGGACACCCGCTACGTTGTTATCGATATGCCCGCCCCCGGCACTGACGGAGACATCTACCAGGAGGTCTACACCACGGCTGAGGAAGCCAACGCCGCCGCAAGCTATAAGTGGCACCAGCTTTCCGAAAATGAGCGCCTGGGCCGCCGGATCATGGCCGGAGTCGTCACCCGGGATATGCTACCGGAGGATGCCATTGATGAGGAGACCGGCGAAGTGGATTGGAGCCTCTTTAGCGACTGCGACACCTTCCCCGGGGCCTTTGACTCTCAGCCCAGCGTACCCCTCTCCTATGCCATCGTCACCGCCCGGAGCATCTGCGAGGACGATGATCTCAGCCCACGCTGTGGCGAGTACCGGTTTAAAGTATCTAAGGATTTCGCAACTTATGAGCTTTACCGCAGATGAGGGGAAGCCAAAAAAATGACAAGAGAATACTTTTCACAGCTGATTGCCGAACTAGAAACAATCAGTAACCTGCCTGCATACTACGCAGAGACAGACGGTTTCCGTGGCAGCGTAGATCGTCGGAACGCCTACACCGCATTCACACGTCCCTTCCGGGAGATTGTAACCTACACTGGCCTAAGTCAAGCCAAGTTTGCCAGGCTCTACAATATCCCACGTCGCACCGTGGAAAACTGGTGCAGTGGCTCCAGAGAGTGCCCGCTGTACACCAGCCTCCTTTTACAGGAAGCTATTGGGCTGATTTCTTTTAGCAACTGATTACGCCAGCCCTCAAAAGGCTGGCTTTTCCATTGCCAATAGCGTTGCCAAAACTGCCCGGAATAAATTCCCGTGCGCAGAAATTTATTCCGGTTAATAGAAATATTTTCCGCTATAATTATGCTCAATCACAGTAGAATTATGAATAAAGCAAAACAAAAGGCCCGCTTAATCTGATAAGTGGGCCTTTTGTTTTGGCGGAGAGAGTGGGATTCGAACCCACACTACAAATTTGTTAAACGCGCATTACTCTAGAGCGTTTTATTTTTCGTTTCCATTTGCGTTGCCAATTTGGCGGTTTTTAATGGCCTCCGGGGCAAAGTAGTCCGTGAATTCATGGGAACGTTTGGCAATATCCCGCTCTGCCAAATGGGTATATATTTTATGCATAGTCCCCAAATCTTTCCACCCGCCGATCTCCGCCGCCATCATCTCCGGGATGCCCATATGGTAGGCCAGCGAGGCGAAGCTATGGCGCAGACCGTGCATACCAACTTCCGGAAGGCTATTTTCTTGGCATATCTTATTGATGTGCTTAAACAGTGTACACGTGGCGGCGTTGACAACAAATTCTGAATCCTTTGGGGCCGCCATAAGTGCATCGTAAAGGGGCGGGATCATAGGCACCGGGCGGCGGGATTTTTTGGTTTTGTTCTGTGGCTTCAGATTCAGGCCGTCCTCACCTCTCACTTTAGCGCCACGAACATAGATTGCACGGTTTGCAAAGTCCACATTTTTCCAGGTGAGGCCCAGCATTTCAGAGCGGCGGAGGCTGGACAGGCACAGGAGCGCCGGTATCTCGATGGGCTGGCCCTTTACGGCCTCTACAAAGATATCAATTTGTTCCGGCTCCAGGAAAGGGCGCTCATTCTCTTCCTTCTCAAAAAGCACCACTTCCGGTTGCCTGCCTGTTTCTTTTTTGATAGCAGCCGACATGAGGCCCCATGCGTTTTTGATATACTTAGAGGATCGGCCCATCTTCTTTTCATCATCGATAGCCTGCTGCCAACGCTGATCCGGTGTGCTGTACACGTTGTATCGCATAGCAGATTGGAAGGTGTTATTCCGATAGCGGATATAGCCGTATACCGTGGATGGGGACCGCCGCCCACGGCGCACCAGGTCCCTGGTGCTGTCTATGTAGGAATCCACCGCCTCCCCCAGTGTCACCCGGTTCTGCCCTCCCTGGCTCTTGGATTCCATCACGCCGCTTTTCACGGCCAGGTATTCGGCCACGCATTCCTCATAGCTATCCTTTGTAATGGATACCCGGCGGCCATCCACCAGTACCCTGGTGTGCCACGCCCCGGAAGGAAGCTGCTCAATCTTGGGCAGGCGGATATCCGGCGCTTTCTTCTTTCTTCCCATTTTTTCTACCTCTTGGCCTGATTAACCGTAATGCGCAGGAGCACCACCAGCAACACCACAACGCAGACAGCACCCAGCCAGATAATGGCGGAGATTTCTCCCCCTGCCCGTATCAACCCCTGCTCCGGGTTACGGGCATCCAGGACAACATAGATAGCCCAGACGATTGTAAACAGTATGCACAAGCCGCATAGCCCAAAAATAAGGGGCCGGTCTGCCTTGCGCACCGCTTTGATATCCGCATCCTTTTGGGCTATGATCTTATCCTTTTGCACGATCTGGGTATTTCGGAGAGCGACTCCCTCTTCCTGGATGCGGCTCCTATCCAGCAGCCGGTTTATCGCATGATCCTTTTCTTCCAGCAGCTCCTCTTTGTGGGCCAGCTCCAAGCGCAGGCGTTCCAGCTCTGCGGTTTGGTTTTTTTGCGGCGGGGTCAACTCCATGAGCTCATCTAAGGATAGGCCAAGGTCGATTGCCATGGCTGTAACATCATAGATGCTGGGGCCGGTCAAGTGCCCTGAGAAAAATTTTTTCACAGTGGATTCGCTCAGGCCGGTGCTATCAATGATTTGCTGGTTTGTTTTATGCTGGTCTTCTTTGACTTTTTTCATTTTTGCTGGCAGATTGTCGCAAATTGTCGATATTTGTTGTATTATCGTAATTTTTTCCATAGTTTTTATTTTGAAGTTCTTATATTTCCGAGACAAAACATGATATTACTCTCATAGTGCTTATATTACTAAATTGCACCTTTACGGATACACAACGGTTGCGTACCATAAAAGTGCTTACCGGCAAGGGACGGAAATTGATCCGGTGGCAGCCCGGCCCCTCGGTGGCACTGGGGGCCGGGTGTATTTATGTATCAGGTTTTATTCAGACAGTAAAACGTCCAGTTGGCTTTTTACAGTGGAAATTGTTTTGATATACTCGTTCCCATCTGTTGCAAGAGCGTCTGCGGAAGATGGGTGCATAGCCAGATTGTAAAGGTTCAAATATGCCGTGAAATAAGTATCATAGAGTTCTTCTATTTTTGCGGCCTCTTCTGGTGCTTTTATCATCATAATGGCTTTATAATCTGCGCTGTTTTCCTTAAAATCTGCGTCCATCGAATCTTTGGTGTATTCGCTATTCTTCTCAATCCATGCCAATGACTTTTCCAGTAGGTCATCCGGAACATTCGTATTTCCGGAAATCTTGCTCAGATTTGTCATAAATTTAACCTGATAAAGAGCAAGGTTACCAACGCCAAGAGCAGCCTTTTCAATTTTGGCAGCAGAATCGGATACCATCTGACTATATTCCTCAATGGAAATAGGCGGTTGTGTGGTTTCCGTTGTGGGGGCCTCTGTTGTCTCCGCCGGTGCCGCCCCACCACATCCAGCCAGTACCATACACAGGCACAGGATCAGCGCAAGAATTCTTTTCATTTTTCTTCCCTTCCTTTTCTGTCTGTCCTATTTATCGGACAGCTTAGATATTATAACTATATTCAAACAGAAGTTCGAATATAATCTTTGAAATGAAACGTTGTGAAATGCGAAAGTTTGTGCTAGAATCAGTTACACATCAAGGGTGGAGTCTTTCCTTGCGCTCCTGCGCCCGCTGGATGTATCTATCTGCTTTTTCATTAACGCCATTGTCTCTGGCTTTTGCCATTTCGCAAAACGCTATTACATCATCGAAGCGCTTTTGCTTAAAATACAAATCAGGAAGTGTAAACCACCACTTAGAGCCACGGAAAACAAGCCCTCCATTTGCCCACAAAGATTCCCAGAAATCAATGTACCATTCCAGATCACCAGTTATTTTGTACCTTGCTTCTGCGGCCTGGACTTTTTGAAGTTGCCGATCCTGCGCAGCAAGAGAAGCGTTTAACCTTTTCATTTTGCTATACCACGCCGGGTTTCTTGCTTTCATTTCCTCCAAGAACGTATTGTGTTGCTTTTTCTGATCAGCGAAGAAGTTTTCACGCTTTTGCTTTCTGGTGCTCGCTGCATCCTCCCAAGACAGTCCCGGATTGCTTGCAATTTCGGAAGCCACAGCATCCAAATTGTATGTTAGGCCATATCTGGAATCCGATGTTGTTTTATCCGAAGAACTGTGGATATTAACAACATATCTATTCTCGGAAAGCTCAACTTCTCCGGCTTGCGTTAGGTGGTATTTAGCCTCCAAACCAATGGCTTTCAATGCGCCATTTGGAACGGTAGATTTCACACGTTCCACCAAATCAGCTTTCTTTCCGGCTGTGGATTCGCCAGCATCTTTTAGCAACTGCTTAAGCTGGGCGGTAGTCAAAGCTTTTACGGAATCGGATAATGAACCGTATTCAACAAAGCCACGATTCTCTAGCGTTTCTAGAATATAGGATACATTGCGTATACCATACTCAAACCACCAAAACGCCGGATACCCTTTAGCCGGTCTTGGATATTGACCAAGGCTACAATAATGTAGCAATAGGATTTCAGCGGGATATAGACCATTTTTCGATTTCCATCCATTTCCCTTACGCTGTTCAAAAGAAATTACCTGATTCCCGGAAATATCCGTGTCAGTGTAGTATTCGTCCGGCTGGTAGAATTGCTTTTCCGATTCTGGGATCGGCGGCTCCTGATCCGGGGGAACCACCGGCGGAGACGGGGCAGGCTCAGGCCTTGCCGCCCTGGCCTCATAGGCATCTGCTAAACAGTCGGAACATAGCCCGCTGTTTAGCTGGAAGGAAAAGGGCCGCCACCGTCCGCATTTTGTACATCTAGGCATTGGTATCGCCTCAATCTATAAATTTTTGTAAAGGAGCAATTGACAATGCGTGAAAAAGTTTTGGAAATGGTTCAACAGCTGGATGAAAAGAACAGGGAAAAAATACTTACCCTTGCAATTGCTCTTTTATCAGCGCAGAAAGAATCTCAGAAAGAGAATCCGAAAAGCGCTCCTTGTTCTCCGGCGTAAGCATATCATATATCTTCATAATAGCGTCAATCTTTTCCTTAGCCTCGGTCACCTGACCGGGGCTGTTTTTTTGTGCCCGGTCGTCGGTTTCACCCATCAGGTACTCCACAGAGACACCGAAGTAGTCGGCCAGCACTCTTTTTGTCGCCGTACTGGGCATCCGGCCTTGCCTCCATAACCCGAAGAGATTCTTATTCAGTTTGCAATCTAACAGGACTTGCTTTTCGGTTATCCCTTTTTCTTTTGTTAGAGCTGCTATACGCTCTACAAACTGCATTGGAAACGCCTCCCTAAAAATATTTCCTAACTATAGGATAAAATCCCAAATTAGCACTTGACAAATCCTACTATTAGGATTATAATATGACCATAGTAATAAACCACCTACAATATAGCACATACCCAACAAAAATTCAAGGAATTAGACAACATTTTAGGAGGTAGTAACATGAAATACATTCTTTACATTGATTACAGAGCATCCTACAAGCCTATGACCAGCGAATACCGCCCAATGAATGCAAAGAATATCGCAGAAGCAATCATTGAAGCGGATGCAGCCCATGATTCCGAAACCATGTACCTGATCCGGGTGATGGAGAAGAGCGGGAAGATAGAGAAAGTGGAGAGAGACGTTAAAGCCCAAACCTACAAAGCAATCATGGAAAAGCGGTCTACAAAATGGGCTGCTCAGGAGAATGAGCATACTGCCAAGCACTACATGGCAAAGTTCGCTGACTGGTACGAAATCGCAGAAATCGCATAAGTTAAGCCACAACCGGGCGGGGCAACCCGCCCGACACAGAAAGGATAGATAGCAATGAAAAATGGACGCATTAGCAACGATAAATTGAGAAGCCTCTGCATGGAGAACAACTGGTTCACTTGTGGGACGACCCGCCAGTATGAAAAGTTTTTTGAGATGAACGAGCAGGGCGCAAGCATCGAACAGCTTGCAACGGTCATCTGGCTTTGCAGTGACGAGGAAGAACATTGCCGCCGAGACATTATCATTGCGCTGCATGAGGCCGGATTCACCGAGCGGCAGAACGTGAGTGAGGCCGAGCATTTGGAGGACTGGCTTGGGATTTAACAGATAATTGCCGAAACGGCCTCCGGGCCGTCCGCCGGGACCGCCCGCCCGGTGCTGATGATGGCAGGGCAAACAAACAGAAAGGAGCTGGAGACAATGCCGAGAATCAGGCAGCTGGAAGCCCAATACCGGGCCGGAGACTTTTGGAAAAAGGTTGACGGCAAGGCCGCTGAACACGGATATAGATCCGATACCGCCCTAGGAGCCGCCGTTGGGGTAGACCCCCACACCATCGGGAACAACCGGAGCGGACGGAGCGGCATGAAGGTGGACACCATGCAGAAGCTGGTTGCGGTTCTAAAGCCGGATATCAAGGTGGTTCTCCTTTTCCTGGGCTACTCTGAAAAGGAGATCAAGGCCTTCGCCAGAGGGTGCGTGAATCAGTAATACGGGGGGCCAGCACGGCGAGTAGGGTTCTTACATCTCTTCTCCCTACGGAAGGGCGGTTCAAGTCCGCCCTCCCCTATCGGAATACCTCCTATGGCAGCCGGAAAGACGGCCCCGACCGGGCGGGTCATCCCGGACCATATGGCGGGCATGGTTGATGCCGGGGCTTTCACACCCCGGGACGAGCGGTTCAACTCCGCTCCCTGCCAAAGAGACAATGGAAAGGAATGGATAATATGAATCAAATGGAATACGCCAAGTGCCGCCAGGCCGCTATCCTCTACCGGAACAAGTGCCGCCAGGTTGCCAAGCTGCAAGAGGCTATGGGCATCTACACCGCCCAGGCCAGAGATTTCGACCGACAGGACGAGGATGTGTTTTCCTTGGTCCGGGCCAACCGGGCCAGGCTCCAGAATAGCTGTAGATAACAGGAGGCTAGTATGATCCCGTATTGTTACGATGCTACCGCCCAAGCAGAGGCCAGAGAAGCGGCAGCGGACCGGTGTGCTATCAAGTGCGATTGCTGCGGCGGCCTGATCCGGGTGGGCGAGGTAAAGTTTTCCCTGGGCATGGGGAAAACGGTCCTGACCATCTGCAACGACTGCAAAGGCGACCTGGTAAGTTCCGCCGAAATCCACGGCGTAGAAGATGAAATTTATCTGTGAGGTGAAATGTATGAACTACAAGAAAATGAAGGCCCTGCGAGAAGCTGCCGGAATGACTCAGACGGAGCTTGGCGAAAAGGTGCTTGTTGGGCAGACCATGATCGCCCGGGTGGAGGCAGGCGTGAAAGAGCCTTCCTTGTCCCTGCTGGGCCGGATTGCTGAGGCGCTAGGCGTTGAAACTGCTGAGCTGCTATAAAAAGCCGCCCCTGGGCGGATCAGACCCAGGAGCGGCACGCAGAAAGGAATTAGATAACACTGGTATTTTACCAGTTAAGAAAGGATTTGTCAACATGAAACTTTCATTATACGAAATGTCCCAGGAGTGGGAAAACGTGTTTGAGATGCTTCTTGATCCGGAAATCCCGGAGGAAGCAGTCTACGACACTATCGAGATGATTGAGGCCGACATGGACACCAAGGCTGACCGGTACGCCCAGATCATCAAGAGCATGGACGGAGATGCTGCCCAGATTGATGCCGAAATCAAACGGCTCCAGGAGCGGAAAACCTCCATTCAAAAACGCCGGGACTGGATGAAGCAAGGCCTCTACGACTCCATGAAGGCCACGGGGCGGACAAAATTTAAAACTGCACTGTTCTCCTTCAACATCCAGAAAAACGGCGGTGCAAAGCCTGTGGACTTCCTGGACACCGTACCGGCGGACTGGCTGAAACCCGGTGACCCGGATACAAAGCGCATCCGGGAATACCTGGAAGCCGGAAACAAGCTGCCTTTCGCCGCCCTGGGTGACCGGGGCGAGAGCCTGAGGATCCGCTGATGGATGAGGAAATCTACATGGACGCAAGAGTGCACAGGCCGGAAGAAAGCGGCCTGTGGGAGAAGGATAAGGAGGGAATTTAAATGGGCATCCCGGTACTTGTTTTGGGCGAATCTGGGAGCGGTAAATCCGCCAGTCTGCGGAACTTTGAGCCTGCCGATGTAAGTATTATCAACGTGGCCGGTAAGCCTCTCCCCTTCCGTAAAAAATTGCCGATTGCCAACACCTGCGACTATAGCAGGATCATGGGGGCCATCAAAAACAGCCCAAAGAAAGCATTTGTTATTGATGACAGCCAATACCTGATGTGCTTTGAATCCTTCGCCAAGGCAAAGGAAACCGGCTACGGCAAATATACCGATATGGCCCTGCATTTTTACAATCTGGTACAGTTCGTCATCACCCAGACCCCGCCGGACGTAATCGTGTACTTCCTGCATCACACCGACCAGGACAGCAACACCGGCAAGACCAGGGCAAAGACTCTGGGCAAGATGCTGGACAACCAGCTAACCCTGGAGGGCCTATTTTCTATCGTACTGCTGTGTTACACGGACGGCAAGAAGCACGTTTTTGAGACCCAGAGCGACGGCTTGAATACTTGCAAATCTCCGATGGAAATGTTCCCTGCTGAAATCGACAACGATCTGAAAGCCGTGGACAGCGCCATCCGGGAATATTACGACCTCAATAAGAAAGGAAACGATAAAAAATGATTACCAGACCGAACAATTGGGACAATGTCCAGGCTTATAGCGAATTCCAGAGGCTCCCCGTTGGGGCTTATGTATGCACCATCAAGCGGGCAGCCGTGCAGGCCAGCGACTACGGTGCGCAGCTGTGTGTTCTGATCGATATCAATGCCGGTGAATACGCAGGGTACTATCAGGAGGATTACAACCGCAACCAGCGGGAGGACAAGAAATGGAAGGGCGTTCTTCGGCTCTGGCTGCCAAAGGAAGACGGCAGCGACAAGGACGAGTGGACGAAATCGATTCTAAAGGGCTTTGTGACCGCCGTGGAAGAATCCAACCGTGGCTATCGCTGGAACTGGGACGAGAACAGCCTCGCAAAAAAGGAGGTCGGTGTGATTTTCCGGAATGAGGAATGGGAATGGAACGGAAAGTCCGGTTGGTCCGTGCGCCCCTTCCGGGCCATCAGTGTGGATAGTTTAGAAGACGGCTCCTACACCTTGCCTAAAGACAAGCCACTGAAAAACAAGGTTGATCCTGCTCCTGCATATCCTGCCCCTGATTACTCCTCCCCTTCCCCTAGCTTTGGCGGGTATGAAGCTCCGGAATCTTCGGATTTCGCAATACTTGAAGACAACGACGCACAGCTGCCCTTCTAACTGATATCACCCTGGGGCACACCGCCCCAGGGCTGCAACAAAACCAGGAGGCCTCAATGAGAAGACGAAAATACGGAAACACCAAAATCATGGTGGACGGCATCCAATTTGATAGCAAGCGGGAGGCGGCCAGATATCAAGAGCTTCGGCTCCTGGAGCGGGCCGGAGTGATATCCTTCCTCCAGCGGCAGGCCAAATTCCAGCTGATACCAAATCAGTACGCTCCTAGCAATGAGACATACACCAAAGGCCCCAGGAAAGGCCAGAGGAAACCCGGGAAGCTCCTGGAACATGAGTGCAGCTACATAGCCGACTTTTGCTACATCCGGAACGGTGAGACCGTTGTTGAGGATGCCAAGGGCTACAGGACCGAAGTATACAGGATCAAGAAAAAGCTGATGTTAGAACGGTACGGTATCCAGATCAAAGAAGTCTAACCGGAAGGAGGTGTGGTGTGTGATCCCCTGGATACAGATTTACAGCAACCTGGTACACCACCCCAAGACAACGAACTTGGCGGACGAGCTGGGCATCCGGTCAGCGGACGCCAATCCTAACGCCGTGGCCGCCGGTATGCTGGTCTCTCTGTGGCTTTGGGCAGCGCAGAACGCCACAGACGGCGATTTAAGCGGGTGTTCAGATAGGGCCATAGCGGAAGCCGCCGAATACAAAAAAAAGCCGTCAGCATTTGTCAGCGCCCTGATAAAGACAAAGTGGCTGGACGAAGACAGGAAACTCCACAAATGGGAAGAATACGCCTCCCTCCTCCAGGACATGAACGACCGTCAGAAGGCCAACACGGCGGAGCGTGTGCGACGGCTCAGGGAACGGCGGAAGCAGGAAAAGGCCGTTACCGAAACGCCTGAAAGCAGCGCTGATGTAACACCAAGCCAAGCTTTACCGGATGAAGAGCGTAACGCTTGTAACGGTTACAGTAACGTTACAGTAACGCAATGTAACGCCCCTACATTACCTAACCTTACCTTACCTAACAATACCTTACCTGTATCTAACATCATAGGTCCTGCTAAGACTACAGAGGGGGAGGTAACTTGTACAGCCCCAGCACCCCACGAACCGCCCCCTTGTCCACCCCAGGACCTCGGATGTTACACACGCCCTGTTGGAAATGATGGGAAACAGGCCTACGGTGTCCGGCAGCTGGTACGGCTGAAGCAGAGCGAGTATGATCGCCTGATTTTGGAGTTCGGAGAAATGAACGTTATGACCGCCATTGCCCAGATGGGGAAGTGGCTCATGGAGACATCGGAAGAGGAACGCCCTAAGGAACATTACCCTGTGCTCAGAAAAAAGCTCAGGAAAGAGCCGTTGCTGCGGGATAATGGGCCGTAAAGAAAGGAAAAGCGATATGAAAGCCTACAAAGGATTCAACAAAAACATGCAATGCCGTGGTTTCCAGTACCGGGAGGGCGAAACCTACCACGAGGAGACCGCCGAACTGTGTAAAAGCGGTTTTCACGCCTGTGAAATGCCCCTGGACGTGTTGGGTTACTACGCCCCAGGAGATGGGAGTATCTACCGGGAGGTAGACCTGGAAGATGTATCCAAGGATAGGCAGGCAGAAGATACCATGGTTTGCGCAAAAACGATTAAAATCGGTACTGAAATTGGCATTCCGGGGCTGGTGAAGGCTCAGATTGAGTATATCAAGAGCCGGACCGCAGAAGAGTCCGGTGGGCATGCCACAGGAGACCGGGGAGCTGCATCTGCCACAGGAGACCGGGGAGCTGCATCTGCCACAGGAAAAGCTTGTGCCGCTATGGCGTGTGGCATTGGCGGACGTGTGATGGGCGGTATCGGGTGTGCACTGTTTTCGGTGGAAAGGGGACCATACGATTGTACATTGGGAACATGTCCCATCGTCTCCGTTGCCGCCGGTATCGTGGATGGAGATAACATCAAACCCGGTGTGTGGTACATCTGCAAAGGCGGGAAGTTGGTGGAGGTTGAGAGCAATGGAAGTGAAACCTAAGACCAACGCAGACCGCATCCGGGAGATGTCGGACGAGGAGCTGGCGGAGAAAATGAGCAGAATGGCACATTGCTTGTACTGTCCCGTAAGATGCGGCATCTTTTGCACCGACGAAGAATGCAAGGCTAAGTGGCTCTTCTGGCTCCGGTCACCGGTGGAGGAGAGCGAGAAATGAAAGTGCTTGCTGCCTGTGAGGAATCACAAACCGTGTGCAAGGCATTCCGGGCAAAAGGGCATGAAGCATACTCCTGCGACACCCAGGAACCCAGCGGGGGCCACCCGGAATGGCATATCCTGGGGGATGCTCTAAAGGCCATCGAGGGGGGGCAAGTGACCACCATGGATGGACAGGTACATATCATTCCCCGCTTTGGATGGGACTTGATTATTGTACACCCTCCATGCACGTTTATTTCCAACGCCGGGGCTTGCCGCCTGTACCCGAAGAAAGGCGTTCTTAATTTGGAACGTTTTGCAAATGGTCTGAAAGCAAAACTGTTTTTCATGGTGTTCTACCTTTACGGCTACTTTGGTGTTGGAAAAATCTGCATTGAAAACCCTGTGCCAAGCAAGGTTTTTGAGATGCCGGAACACACCCAGGTTGTGCAGCCGTTTGAATACGGCGACCCGTTCAGCAAGAAAACATTGCTGTGGGAGTTCGGCGTAAACCCGCTAGTTCCGACTAATATTCTGACGGAGTATAAGCCTCTTGTTTCCTGCGGCACGAGCCGCAATAAAGGGAACCGGGATAAAGCCGGAATAAGCAGAAAAGGCGGCGCAAGTAAAGCCAGAAGCAAATTCTCCCCAGGTATCGCCGCTGCAATGGCTGACCAGTGGGGATAACCATTTTCGTGACCTCACGAAAATGATATAAGCCCGGGGCAACCCGGGCGGGAAGGAGAAATATGCAATTTGCAGAAAAGCAAGAGCTGGTACGACTGCTGAATCTGTACCAGGCGGATCTTGTGGCAGAGAACGATGCCAACATCCGGGAAGCCAAAAAGAACCCGGAAAAGAAGTGGGAAGGCAATTATAAACTGGGTATAAAAGCCCAATACGAACACGCAAGAATCATTGCATCGAAGTTGGCGGTGGAGATCGGCAAGGAAATGAAATCTTATTGGGATTTGCCGTAGGAAGGAGATAACATGGGCAAAACCAAATTGAAGCCCTGCCCGTTTTGCGGGCGGATGCCGAAGGTACGTTATCGTGCATTCGGGTGCTGTGGGGCCTGGGTGGAGGTGCGGTGCAAGCCGCTGTTTCGGTGGGAACACCTAGCGGTGCGGCATGGTGCGGCAACAATGGAACTGGCCTTTGACATGGCAGCGGAGGATTGGAACCGGAGTGCTGAGCATGAGTGATTACATCAGCCGGGAGGCGGCTATAGAGGCAGTTCGGGAGAAGTTGGGTTGTGAAACGTGTAACGGCAGTAACGTCGGCATTATTTGCACGTTCTGCAATGTAGGCGAAGCAATCCTCATGATTAAAAACATTCCCGCCGCCGACGTGGAGCCGGTAAGATACGGTCGGTGGGAACCCGGAAACCAAATCTGCCCAGTATGTGGAGAAGATAAATTTAAGGGTTTAGACGCAGATATTTGGAGTGATTGGACACCGCCCTGCTGCCCTAACTGCGGTGCTAAAATGTTTATGGGGGATAACTGTGGTTGATTGCATAAGTAGGCCAGCGTTTATAGCCGATTGTGAGGGGCGGTATTGCGCCCCTTGCAAAGAGCAAGGGAAAGACAGTAATGGCATGAAGTGCCGTGCGTGTTGGGTGGATGACATGCTAAGCGAGGTGATGGATGCCCCAGCCGCCGATGTGGAGCCGGTGCGGCATGTGCACCGCAAGGTGTGGGGTATAGACGAGTATTACGGTGAGTGGCTGCGTTGCCCTAACTGCGGGTACGAAGATAACGTTGTCGATGCAACGTACTGTGGCGGCTGCGGCGCTAAAATTGATTTGGAGGGCGAAAATGGATAACAAGCCAACATACAAAAAAAGAAAATGGCGCATTGGATCGACTTTTGGTTGGTGGAACATTCCGTTTTGCCCGCACTGTAAACGGCAACTGGGGCTTATTGCCAAAGAACAAAAACCGGTTGAATGCCCTATGTGTCATAAACAGCTAGATTGGAGGGTGGACAATGGCTGATTACATAAGCCGGGAGGCGGCCAAACAGATTCTTTCCAGGCTTCTGGTTAAAGATGCTGCGGAATGTGCCTGCAACCTGGTAGACTGCGTTTTGCCCGCCGATGTGGAGCCGGTGCGGCATGGTCGGTGGGGCAAAAAGAAAGGCGGTTTTTGGGAGTTCGCGGCTTGTAGCCTCTGCGGCGAGAAAACTCCGACAGTTGGCATCATTCCCAACTTCTGCCCCAACTGCGGCGCTAAAATGGATTTGGAGGGCAACGATGAAAATTGAACGAGCAATAGAAATCCTGGACAAAATGGAATTTTTTCAAGGCCAGCGAGCTGGACGGGAGCTGTGGGCGGAAAAGCCTACAGAGGTGCAGGATAAAGATATTGCCGATTTCTGCTGGGATTTGGGGATTGCAAGGGAGGCCCTGGAACGGACAAGGTGGATTCCGTGCAGCGAGAGGTTGCCGGAGAACCGTGATGTCTGGGAACAGTATAACGTTGTGTACTGCACCTATCGCCCAGATTGGCACAGTGATGGCGATGATGAGTATGTCGAGGATAAGCTTGTTTTGGCGGCTGACTACAACCGAGAGCAAAAGATGTGGCGTGTTTGCGGTAGCGGAGAAATCATAAACGCTTTGATAGATACAAAATCACCTTGGGTTAGCTACATATCCCACTGGATGCCGCTGCCTGAGTTTCCGGAGGAGGGAGAAAATGAGACTGATTGATGCGGATAGATTTGAGGACGAACTCGACAATACGGAGTATGACATCAGCCCCGCATATGAACCAGATGGTTATACGTTCAAACGTATATGCGAAGTGCTTGAAAGAACCCCAACCGTGGATGCCGTCCCCGTAGTCCGCTGCCGGGACTGTACCCATTACAACGGCCACAGGCATTGTGATTACTTCTACCAGGCAGTGCTGGATGATGACTTTTGCAGCTACGGAGAAAAAAGAGAAAAGCCCATCAATTCGGCACCGATGAATCAAGAGGGAAGGTGGATGAAAACCGTATGAACGAAATCACCTACGTGGACTGTTGGCACTTTATCGCCCCGCTGATCCCAGTTACCACCGACTTTGCGAAAGATGTGTACGTAATGACTTTTCATGCCCTGAAAGAGGCGGAAGAACGGCGGATCGCCGAAAAGCGGAAGGAGAAGCCCAAAGATGAAAAAAATTAACGACTACCTCACCACCCAAAACCTCCCGTGACTGCTTTATGTGCTGCAAGGGCTGCCCGGACCGCTACCCGGCCTGTTCTGCCCACTGCGAGAAGTACGCCGCCGGGAAAGCGGAGAAAGAGCGGATCGATACCGCCCGATACGAGGCCACCAGATGGAACCGGCGGTATGTAGGCGGACATTACCATCAAACTCGAAAGGAGCATAGAAAATAATGGAGAAAAAGAAATTTCTGCGCCGCAGCTTTGCCCTGGTGCTTGCGGCTTTGATGCTGTTGGCGTTTGTCAGCTTTTTGGCTGGCTGTTCCGAGGCAAGCAGAGTAAACCATAACATCAGCAAACAGGCCAATTACTTTGAGTCTGAGCGCCGTGTGACGGTGTACAATGCCAGAACAGACAAGGTAGTGCTGGAAATCGAGGGCTATATATCCATTTCGAACAACAATAGCAACGAGTTGGTTGTCACATGTAAGGTTGGACCGGACCAATACAAGAAGAACTATGTATATCTGAATGCCTACACTCTATACATTGTCGAGGATATCACCGGTACCCACACAGACCCGTACCACTACAAGCTGTATTTGCATAGCCTGGATGCTGTGACAGTGGATGTGAAGCCGTAGGAGGAACCGCAAATGAAAGATATCAGCTTGGAAGCCGCCATTGAGGATTATGATGAACTTCTTTCCGCTGAAGCGGTAGAGCGCCTGGTAAAACGCTGGCGGGTGTTTATCAAGTATGACGCAGACGATTCCTGGAGTGAGAACCTTTATGCGTTCCTGGATTTCTCCGCCGAGAACGGCTATAAGCCGGGATATAAAATTCTCCGCCGCCGAAAGGATCAGCCCTACAGCCCGGGAAACTGCTATTTTGGTTTGAACAATTATGCCGAGCCGCCCCCTCAGGACCAGGCAGTAAACCCAAAAGAGAACCCGGTCCAGCGGTGGAACCGGTGTGTGTATGAGTACAACCGGGAACGGGTGGCCGCTTACCGGAGGTATAACGGATAGGAAGGAGCGCATTATGGCGGAAATTACATTCAATCAAGACGAAATCGTTAAAAACGTAAACGGGCGAATTATGCAAGACCTGGCGGCAGCTATTAAGCAGGTCGCCAAGGACGGAGTATGGGAAGAAACCGAAGAAGACGATGGGGTTGATCCTGAAAAGATTATCCGTAGGACTATGGCAACCTATATGGGTGGCAGCGTTCCCGGATGGTTTTCGGAAGCGGTACAGGCAACATCCTACGTATTGGCCGTAGACAAGATGGAGGGATACGGATGTATTGCGGCGCTGTATGAAGCGGCAAGCAAAGCACAGGCGGTAAAGCGAATGGCGGCGCTTACAAAGCTGCTTGCAATTTCAATACCGATTAGTTTTATGGCTGGGCTTGCCAATACGAAAATCATTTGATAGTTATGTTGTGAAAGGAGAATGGGCCATGTCGAGGCCGAAATATCTGTGGCACGATTATGTGAAAAAGTCCATCATGCTGTCTTTGGGCTGCGATATGGCCCAGGCCCAGGGAGAGACGCAGAAAGCCCGGTTTGATGAAGCGGTAAAGAATGTACTGGCCCGGACATCGGGCCAGTACAGGGGCGAGGAACGTCTAAAACTGATAGATTTGGTGTATAAAAAACGGCGGTACAACGTTCCGGGTGCCGCCGTGCAGCTGCATATATCAGAGGGGACGGCCAGGGACTGGAACCGGGAGTTCGTGTATGCTGTGGCGGAGGAAATGGGGTATCTGTAAAAATGTGTATCATTGCCTATCCTGCAAGGTAAAATGGTGATAAGAGGGAAACCCTGCCATATAGCACGATATCGTGAAAAAATCAATAACCTTTTAAGAAAAGTGGTGAGATTGTGGCAAAATTAACGGCAAAGCAGCAAAGATTTGTTGATGAATATTTGATTGATTTGAACGCTACCCAGGCCGCAATCAGAGCCGGGTATGCACCAGAAAACGCAGGGAAACAGGGCCACGAACTACTAGAAAAAACTAGAATTTCAAACGCCATAGCTCAGGCTATGGCGCACCGTTCCTGCCGTACCGGAATCACCCAAGACAGAGTACTCCGTGAGCTGGCGAAAGTTGCTTTTGTGAACGCAAACGATGTCATCGACCTTGACAGTGCCACGGTGCGGGCGGATGCAGCGGAAGAAGATTTAGCGTGCATCCAGGCCGTTAAGGTGAAAACATCAGAAAGTGAAATGGGCTCATCCTCAGAAAGAGAAATCAAACTGTACGACAAAATGAGAGCGTTAGAAATGCTTGGAAAACACCTGGGCCTCTTTGATAAGCGAGGCCAGGACAGCAGCAACGGCGAGAAAAATAATCTGCTGGAAGCCATTGCCGCTACTGAGGAGATAGACACGGATGATCTACCAGAAGTTGAGTAAGCGCCAAAAGCTGGCTATGCTTTGGTGGAATCAGCCGAAATTCTGGGAACGAGATGCTATTATCTGTGACGGCTCCATTCGATCAGGGAAAACGGTCAGTATGGCCGTTGGCTTTATCCTGTGGAGTATGTCACGGTTTAACGGACAAACGTTCGGTATTTGTGGGCGGACCATCCAGAGCTTGCGCCGGAATGTAATTATCCATCTGTCCGACTGGGTGCCGCCTGATCTCCATATCGAGGAAAAACAGCAGGAACACAAGCTCATTGTTTCGGATGGGTGCGGACGGGAGAACGTATATTATCTATTTGGAGGGCGGGACGAAAGTTCTTATACTCTGGTTCAGGGCATTACCCTAGCCGGAGCATTGCTGGATGAAGTGGCCCTGATGCCACAGTCCTTTGTGGAACAGGTCACGGCCCGGTGTTCCGTGGATGGCTCCAAACTGTGGTTTAACTGCAACCCTGGCGGACCGGAGCACTGGTTTAACAAAAAGTGGGTGCTGGCGGCGAAAGAAATGAATGCGCTCCATGTGCATTTCACGATGTCCGACAACCTGAGTCTTGCTCCAAAAATCCGGGAACGATACGAGCGGATGTATACCGGCGTATTCTACCAGCGGTATATCCTGGGTCTGTGGGTGCTGGCGGAAGGCCTGGTGTATGAATTCGGGGAGGCCAACATTACCGACGAATGCCCGGAAGGAGCAGAGTATTACATATCTGTGGACTACGGAACAAGAAACCCCTGCTCCGCTGGACTGTGGAGCGTCACTGGTGATAAGGCCGTCCGAATCAATGAATACTACTATTCAGGAAGGGATAATAATCGGAACAAAACGGATGAAGAACACTGTGACGCAATTGAGAATCTGGCCCGTGGCTACACGATCAAGCGAGTAATTGTAGACCCCTCAGCAGCATCATTTATCACGTCCTTGAAAAAGCGAAAATTTAAGGTTTTGGCCGCAAACAACAATGTTCTGGACGGTATCCGGAGGACCGCCACCTATCTAAAGGACGGTAACATCAAAATACACCGCTCTTGCGTAGACAGCATTCGAGAGTTTGGCCTATATTGCTGGGACGAAAAAAAGAATGACGATAGCGTCGTCAAAGAAAATGACCACGCTATGGACGATATCCGCTATTTTTGCAACACAATCATGCGGTACAAGGTAAAGAAAAACACGGAGCTTCCACCGGCTGCGGCAGCTCTGCTGTGATATTACACATTGGAGGGACAAATGAAAACATACCAGGATTTACAGGAAGCCATTGCCAAGGGCACCGTGGGCGAGTTCCTGCGGGACGCTGTCCAGGATCACATGGGCAGTAAAGCATACAAAAACGCTGTTGTCGGGATGGCATACTACAACAAGCGAAACCCAACCATTGAGCAGATGGAAAAGACCATCTTTACCCTGTCCGGAAATAAAACAAGAGATATTTGGAGCAGCGACTACCGGCTCAAAACGCTGATGTTTCGCCGCCTGGTAACTCAGGAGGCGGGGTACATTTTGGCAAACGGCGTGACCATGGACGGAAAGGATAAGCTTGGCAGGGACATCGACAACAAGCTGCAGCAGGCGGCAAAGTTGGCCCTTGTCCAGGGCGTGGCATACGGTTATTGGAACCTGGACCACCTGGAAGTGTTTTCCTTTGCCGATACCCCCGGAAACCCCGGCTTCGCTCCCCTGCCCGATGAAAACACCTCTGAGCTTATGGCTGGTATTCGGTATTGGTTCCGGGACGTTGGGAATAAGAAGCTTTTCCGGGCCACGCTCTACGAGCCGGACGGAATCAGCGAATGGAGCGCTATGGGCAGCGACCCTGCCCAGCAGATGGCGGAAAAGCGGGGCTATGTGCTCAAAGAGATTGGGAACGATCTGGGCATTGTGGACCAATGCTATGAGAATTACACCCGTCTTCCCATTGCCGTGCTCTACGGCAACGACACCCACGAGAGCGAGATTGTGGGGCTGCGTGAATCCATCGACTGTTACGACTTCGTGAAATCCGGATTCGCCAATCAGATTGACGCTTCTGGCGTGTACTGGCTCCTGAAAAACACCGGCGCAATGGACGACCCCGACCTTGCCAAGTTTGTGCAGCGCATCCGGTCTGTCCGGGCTGCCGCTGTAGAGGGAGACGGTGACGGTGGCGCAGATGCCACGCCTGTGACACTGGACGTGCCCGTAGAAGCCCGAAAGACGATGCTGGACATCCTGCGCCGGGACCTGTACGAAGATGCCCAGATGCTCGACGTGGCGGCCCTGGCTGGGGCTGAGAAGACCGCCACGGAGATTGCGGCAGCGTATCAGCCACAGGATAACAAATGTGCGGACTTCGAGTACTTTCTGATTGCTTTTATTCGGCAAATTTGCTCCGTGGCCGGTATCGATAACCCGGAACCCTCTTTCAAGTGGAACAAAGTAATCAACCAGGCGGAGGAAACAAGCATGATCCTCTCCGCTGCGGAATATCTGGACGATGAAACCATCCTCAATCATCTGCCCTTTATCCTCCCCGAAGAGGTGCCGGACATCCTGCGCCGCCGGGACGAGGCCGATATGAAGCGCATGGGGGCGTTGGAGAATCAGTTGTTGCAGAATACGCAACAACTCCAAGAGAACCAGGAAGAACAGAAGGAACGGCAGGAACAGCAGCCGCCGGAGGGCTAACCTATGGCCGACTATGGGCACCAGGAGACCGACAAGCGGCTAGAGGTAATGGAAAAACGGATATCCAAAGTCTATGCTGATACCCTGGAGGAAGCAAAAAACAAGCTGACCGCCGTGCTAAAAGAATTCCAGGAGGAGGATAAAAAAAGAGCCCAGCTTGTGGCTGATGGGAAGCTAAAGAAACGGGCCTATGTGGCATGGAGGCAGGAGCTTTTGGGTAAAGCAAAGCACCTACAGGATATGATCGATGTGCTGACGGAAGATTTTACCAACGCCGACAAAATTGCAATGAAAATCGTTTCCGGGGAAGCGTTGGATGTTTACGCTCTGAATGCCAACTTTGCCGCCTACGACATCGAACGTGGAACTGGTATGAATCTGTTGTGGACGCTGTATGATCACAGCACCGTGGAACGCCTGATTAGCGAAGAGCCGGATCTGCTTCCCCTTCCCTCGGTTAACATTCCACTGGATCAGCGGTGGAACAAAAAGCACATCACGGCGGCAATCAACAGGGGCATTCTCCTGGGCGACCCAATCCCAGATATTGCCCAGCGGCTTTTGAATGTGGCAAACATGGATCTCAACGCCGCCATACGGAGTGCCCGGACGGCCACCACGGCGGCGGAATGCGCAGGGAGAATTGACACCTACAAGTACGCCGAATCACTGGGTATCGAGATGCAGCAGGAATGGGTTGCCACCCTGGATGATCGCACCCGCCATGAACACCGGATACTCGATGGCCAGCGGGTGGACATTGGCGAGGCGTTTGAGGTGGACGGGGCAACAATACGATACCCCGGAGACCCGCAAGCACCGGGGTATCTGGTGTATAATTGCCGATGTACCCTGGTTTCCGCTGTGAAGGGCATCGACCAAAGCGACGCACCCAGGGCCTCTAAACTGGGGAACATGAGCTATAATGAATGGAAGGCTGGGAAAGCTCAAAAAAATGTTGATAATTCCATAAATAGTGGTAAAATAAGGATAGATACACAGTTTTTTGCTAACAGAGGTATTGCAAAAAGAACAGACAAACAATTGTACAAATCTATCAGTTCATGGGCAGAAAATATTCAAAAACATGAAGAAAAATTAAATGATCCTGAGAAATACGATAAAGAGTGGAACGAGAAAAATGATACCGCCAGGGCTGGATTATTAAAACACTGGAAAAAGGAAATCAAAGGCTTTCAAGAAAATATTAATTTAGCTTATGAAGAGTTGGAAAGGAGAAAAAATGGAGGAAGATAAAAGCGGTGTTTATGAAATGCAAATCATAGACATGCTACAAGCTATCCAAGAGCGCTATAACGAATCCGACCCAAAAGAATCCGAGTTCGAAAATGGGCGTCATGAAGCGTTTGAAGAAGTAATTGATATTATTAAAACGAGATATTCTATCCTTTGGGATGTCTTGAACGATAATAATTAGCGGAAAAGAGGTGCAATTTTTATGGCAAACACCACCCACAAATCCTCCGGCGGCGGTGATTTCCGCCTGACCATCGACACTCACGACCTCACAGACGAAGTCACCCGGGCCCTCCGCCTTGCTCTTCACAGGGCGCTGACAAAAATCGGCCTTGTGGCGGTTGGCTACGCAAAGCGGCTTTGCCCCGTGAGAACCGGTAGACTGAGAAACAGCATCACCTTTTACACTGAGGACAATGCCGTGCATATCGGCACAAATGTGGAGTATGCTCAATTCGTGGAAGAGGGCACGTCCAAGCAAAAGCCAAAGCCGTACCTCAAACCGGCAGTGGAGGACCATCTGGATCAGTACCGGCAAATCCTAGAGGATGAACTGCGAGGAAACTAAATGGAAAGCAAACAAATCAGCATTCTGGGAGCCAACTACACTTTGACCGTCACCAACAAGGCCGATGATTCCAGGCTTAAAATCTGTGATGGTCTATGCGACGAAACTGTGAAAGAGCTGCTTGTGGATAGCTACGCCGATCCCGAAGGTGACCCAACCTGTAAGAAAAATTTAGCGGTTCAAATAAAAAAGAACAAGCGGCACGAAATCATTCATGCTTTCCTGTTTGAAAGCGGTCTTGCTGAAAATTCGAGCTGGGCACAGAATGAGGAAATGGTTGATTTCTTCGAAATTCAGTTTCCAAAGTTGCTGGAAACATTCAAAGCGGCGGACGCACTGTAATACATATCCCCTTCCCTACCCCGTGGCGGTCACCCGCTGCGGGGTTTCTTTTTGCATCTTTTACACAAAACAAACGAGTGAAAAATGTGTATCACGGCCCCCTTTTTATGCTACGATAACAATATCAAAGGGAAAAGAACTTCCCCCGAAGAAAAGGAGATACTGCAATGGCACTTACAAGAAAGCTTCTCAAAGGTATGGGGCTCACCGACGAACAGGTGGATACCATCATTGAGGCACACACCGACACCGTGGACGGCCTGAAAGACCAAATTGCCACCTACAAGGCTGACGCTGAGAAGTTGCCTGGAGTCCAAAAGGAATTGGACGACCTGAAAAAGGACAGCAGCGGCAACGACTACAAGGCCAAGTATGAGAAGGAACACAAGGACTTCTGTGATTACAAGGACGGGATCACCGCCAAAGAAACCGCCGCCGCCAAGGAAAAGGCGGCACGGGCGTATTTCGAGAGCAAGGGTATTCCGGCTGAAAGTATGGCGCTGGTAATCCGTGGCGCGAAAGCGGAAATCAGCGGTTTGGAGCTGGACGGTGAGAAAATCAAGGACAGCAAGGCGCTGGACGCACTGCTGAACGGCGATTACAAGGGCCTGGTGGGAAGGACCACCAAGACCGGAACCGAGACCCAGACTCCGCCTGAGACGTCTGGCGGTAAGATGACCAGAGACCAGATCATGGCGATTACAGACCGCACAGAACGCCGGGCTGCAATCGCAAAAAACATGGAGCTCTTCACGGGCTCACCGAATGAAAATGGAGGATAATAATGGCAGCAGATGAAAAGCTGATCAAGAAAAGCGACCTTGCGAGGGTCCGAGAAATTGAATTCGCTGAAATGTTCGGGTACTCCATCAAGAAGCTGACGGAGGCCCTGGGCATTACCAGAAAGATTGCCAAGCAGGCGGGCACTGTCCTGAAAACCTACAAAGCAACCGGCACCCTGGAAGACGGTGCCGTTGGCGAGGGTGAGACCATTCCCCTGAGCAAGTACAAGACGGTTCCTGTTACCTACAAGGAAATCACCCTGAACAAGTGGCGAAAGGCCACTTCCGCAGAGGCGATCACCGACCGTGGATACGACCAGGCCGTGCAGATGACTACGGACGAAATGCTCCGGGACGTTCAGAAGGGCATCCGGAAGAACTTCTTCACTTTCCTGGGCACCGGTACTGGCGTAGCGTCCGGCACCGGCCTACAGGCCACATTGGCCCAGTCCTGGGGACAGCTCCAGGTGCTCTTTGAGGACGATGAAATCAGTGCTGTGCACTTCCTCAATCCCCTGGACGTGGCGGACTACTTGGCTACGGCCAATGTGTCCACCCAGACCGCTTTTGGCATGACTTACATCGAAAACTTTCTTGGCCTGGGCACTGTGATGATGAACTCCAGTGTTCCCAAGGGTAAGGTGTATTCAACTGCCAAGGACAACATTGTCCTGTATTACATCCCTGTGAACGGGGCCGACCTCAATCAGGCCTTTAACTTCACAGCTGACGCTACCGGCTATATCGGTATCCATGAGGAGCCGGACTACACCAACATGACCGCAAGCGACACCGTAATTTCCGGTATCGAGCTGTTCGCCGAAAAGATGGACGGCGTTGTTGTCGGAACCATCAATGCGGTGGGGGGTTAAAAGCGGCCCTGACCACTGAGAACACCGCACCGGCAGCCGTGGACTTTGACGGGATGACAAAGGCCCAGCTTTTGGAATACGCCAAGGAAAACGGCATTGCCGGAGTCAGTGCCGCTATGAACAAAGCGGATATTCTGGCCGCCGTGAAGGGCCAGTAGCCAAGGAAGGAGAAAGCGGAATGGAACAGAAACCCGAATCGGCGGTAAGCCTATATGAAATCCTGCGATACCTCCGCAACTTTTTTCCAGGCGACCGGTGGACCTGTGCGGATGAACCTATCAAGGACGGGCATATCACCTTCCCCGGTTTGGAAGACGGGGACATTTACCTGATTGAGGGGAGCCGCCGAAATGATGGACTCCATGTGTACGGGAACTGGGACCTGCGAGGCGAGACCTTGACCGGGTATGTTACCGAGTGCCGCATCCCGCCGGAGCTGCTGGCCCTGGCAGATGAAATTAGCACTTGGCAGTCAAAGAACGCTGAGACGCTGGAAAGCCCGTACCAGTCCGAATCTTTCGGGGGGTATTCCTACACCAAAGCGAGCGGAAGCACAGGTGAACCAACGAGCTGGAAAACGGTTTTCGCCCCCCGGCTGCGGACATGGAGGAAGCTATGAGTCTACTGGACAATTTTTTGAAATATAAATGCGTCCTGATGGAGAAGAAGCGCACGCCCGACGGGGCGGGCGGCTGGATCACGGAATGGACGGAGGGGGCGGAGTTTGACGCAAACATTGTCCAGGATCAATCCATGCAGGCCCGGATTGCCGAAAAAGAGGGTGTTACATCCGTATACACCGTCACCACCCGGCGGAGCACCGTCCTGGAATTCCACGACGTTTTCAAACGTTTGTCCGACGGCACGATTTTCCGGGCAACCAGCAATGGGGCTGATAAGCAGTCCCCCAAGGCTGGCACCCTGGATATGTGCCAGGTGACGGCGGAGAGATGGGAGCTGACGCAATGACGGCGGACAAGGCCCTCCATCAGTTCTTCAACAGTTTTGGTATTCCTGCCTTCCCGGAGACCTCTGTCCCGGACGGGCAGGTAATGCCATATATCACCTATTCCTTCGCCGTGGCGGCCTTTGGCGAGCTGCCTGTGAATCTGACTGCAAACATCTGGTATAAGACCGAGTCGGAAGCCATCCCCAGTGCCAAGGGCATGGAGATCGGCGAGGCCCTTGGCCGTGACGGATGTACCGTAGATGTGGACGGCGGGTACATCTGGCTCATGCGGGGGTCCCCCTTCATGCGGGCCGTGCCGGACGAGGAAAACACCATCAAGCGGCGTGTGCTGAATATCACCGCCGAATATTTTACATAAGGAGGATATGAAATTGCCGAAAATTTTCACTCAGATTGCGGCTGACGCATTCAAGAGCATCCCCAGGGGCGCTGGCATGATCCTGAAAACCTTCAACCCCGATAAGCCCGCCAAGCCCCAGGATACCGATATTCTGTTTGCAACCACCGGCGGCGTACAGGCCAGCTGTGTGGCCACCTATACCGATGACGGCGAGGACATCGACAATGTCCCCAACAACACCAAAGAGCTGAAACAGCTGAACGGCTGGGAATGCAAGATGAGCTTTACCGCTGTTACTATGACTGCCGACGGCGTGAAGCTGGCTATCGGCCCTGCTACCGTGACCGGTAACAAAATCGTGCCCAAGGATTCTCTGGAACTGACTGACTTTACCGACAACATCTGGTGGGTTGGCGACATGGGCGACAAGGGAATGGCTGCGGTATGCCTGAAAAATGTGCTGTCTTCCGGCGGTTTCTCGTTGCAGACCACCAAAAACGGCAAGGGCCAGCTGAGTGTTGAGCTGCAGGGCCACGCCTCTATCAGCAATGTGACGGAGTGCCCGATGGAGTTCTACGTCAATCAGGATATCACCGCCGCCTAAGGAGGACAATATGGCTAAGTTTATTTTCGACCTGCCCAATAAGGAACTGCTGCCTCTTACCTTCGCCCTTGTGGAAAAGGTTGATGCTTTCAAGGCGGCGGCAAAGACCAGCGAACCGCTGACCGCCCAGGACGGCGAATCCAAGAAGGAGTTTGCCAAGCGCAAGCTGATGGACCTGGCGAAAAAGGCCTGTGTGGAACACCCCGAAGAGGCCAGTGTGGTTTCGGATGCTTTCTGGCTGGTAGAAGAGGGTGAAAAGGCCCCCAACGCTATCATTACCTTCAACAAGGTTCTGAGCCGGGATGATGTGATGAGTTTTTTCGTTTCGCTTTCCGCTTTGGCCTAAAGGGATACTATCCGGCCTATCATGCGGTAGAGCCGGAGCTGCGGTATAGTCTCTCCTTCCCTGTTTTGTTGCAACTGATGGTCATCAGCGCCGCACGGTTTGAAGAGGAAAAAGCATACCGGGTGTATATGTCCGACGCTATACTTACCGTTACGGAGACCGTGGCACGGGCATTCGGCGGGAAATACATGGGGTATCGATATATCGATCTTGTGGAGCCTCAGCCGGAAGAGACCCGGACCGGGGAAGAGATTATCGCAGACCTTGGCAAAAAGCTGGAAAAGATGGGAGGTGACGGCACATAGACCTTTTAGATTTAGCAATTGCCGTTATCATCCAAGATAACGCATCGGCTGGACTGAAAAAAATCAGCAGCACCAGCGACCAGGCCATGAATGATGTGGCCCAGGGCGCAGAAAAGGCCGGTGGGGCGTTTGAAAAGTTTGGGAAAAAGGCCTCTGAGCTTGCCGCTCAAATGGATGGGCAAAAAAGCAAACTGGCGATCCTGAAGGATAAGTATGCTGACCTATACCTCACCATGGGCGCAGGAGCACCGGAGACCCAGAAGGTAGCGGAGCAAATCACGGAGCTATCCGGGAACCTGGATACCAACCAAAAGGCATTGCAGGAAGCCCAGGCGGCGGCAGATTCCTTTGACGCTACCATGCAGGACATCCCCGGCACTATGGACCAGGCGGGGCAGTCCTCCCAGCAGTTCGGGAGCGTTCTGAATGATCTGATCCCGAAGTTTACAAAAGCCCAGCTTATCAAACAGGCGGCAACCGCCATTTTGGACTTTGGCAAAGAATCGGTGAATATGGCCGCTTCTGCGGAAAGCTCCTTTGCCAAGGTAAAAACACTGCTTTCCGGCGGAACGGATATGGCAGCGTACTTTGATGATATCAAGCAGGCCGCCATTGATACCGGCGTATCCATTGAGGATTACGCTGAGGCCACGTATTCCGCCATCTCCGCTTCTGTGGACCAGGGCAGCGCTGTGGAGTTTACCCACAACGCCATCAAACTGGCTAAAGGCGGTTTTACGGATGCCGCAACGGCGGTGGATGTGCTGACCACGGCCATCAACGCATATGGGCTGGACGCAAGCGCCGCAACCAGCATCTCTGACAAGCTGATTACAACCCAGAATTTAGGCAAAACCACCGTTGGAGAGTTGGCCAGCGCAATGGGTAAGGTCATTCCCACAGCCCGGTCCTTTAATGTCAACCTGGACGCTCTGTGCGGCACCTATGCCGTGATGACGAAGAACGGTATCGCAACGGCAGAATCCACCACATACCTGAACGGCATGCTTAACGAGCTGGGGAAAAATGGTTCTGTCGCCTCCACCGTTTTGAAGGAAAAAACCGGACAGTCGTTTTCGGATCTTATGGCCTCCGGGAAGTCCCTGGGGGACGTGCTGACGATCCTGCAAAAGGAAGCAGACCGAACCGGCATTACCCTGGGCGATATGTTTAGCTCCCAGGAGGCGGCAAAGGCGGCGAATACCCTTTACGCCAACCTGGATGATCTGGCGGCAAGCACCGCCGCAATGGGAGACTCCGCCGGAGCAACGCAAGCGGCCTATACCACAATGGCGGATACCGTTGCTGAGAAAACAACAAAGCTGCAAAACCGCTTTAGCATCCTGAAAGAGTCTGTGGGCGAGGAGCTTGCCCCGGCGTTCGGAACGCTGCTGGACAGCGTGGAAAAGTGTATGCCGGTTATCGAGGCCTTGGTAACGACGCTGGGGGCTGTTGTCGGCGGGACGCTTTCCGGCGTTGCTTTTGTGGTTGATTCGGTTGCAACAGGCATATCGAATGTGGTCGAACCATCGAAGCAGCTAACGGATACAGTTGACAGCCAAACCCAAACGCTGGAGGAAGCCCACGACGCTGTAATCCGGCTTGGCACTGCCCTAGGAGACGCAAAGAAGGAATTTGAAGCCTCCAAAAAGTCCTATGCCGAATCTGGGCAGGCTATGGCAAACACCACGCCGGAGATTGAGCAGCTGCAAGTCCAGTACGATGCCGCAATGGCCAAGTACCAGGAATTTTATCAGGCCCAGCAGGAAGCGGCGGCAGCAGCGGCAGAGCCAGCAAATGTAATGCAGGCGGCCACCGAGCAATACACCACCGCCGCTACTGCCCTGCTGGAACAGTACCAGGCGACCTATGAGGCCACACTATCCAACGTTGAGGGCTGGTTTGGGCCGTTTGACCAGGCGGGAAGTAAGGTATCGACTACCCTACAGCAAATCACCGACAATATGCAATCCCAGATTGATTTTAATACCCAGTATGCGGACAATCTGCAATATCTGGCGGATAATGGTCTGGGGAGTCTGGGTGACGCTTTGCAATCCTATGGCGCAGATGGTTCTGCCTATGCGGCGGCTATTGTGGAGCAGCTGCAAGCCGTTGGCGGAGCTACCAGCGAAGAGGGACAGGCAATCATCGAAAACCTGACCGGGCTAATGGATGGTATGGCTGAATCTCAAAGCGCTGTTGCAAAGAATTTCACTGACATGGGCGGCAAGTTTGCGGAACAGATGCAAACGATCTCGACGCAGTATGCAGAAACCATCCAAGGGTTGGACAAGTCTGGCGAGGCAATGGAGGCCGCAACATCCACAATTTCCTCCTTTATTTCCGGTTTGGACAGCAGCAAGGGCGGCATTATGGATACGATGGGAGACCTTGGCGCTCAAATGACCAGCGCCCTACAGGCAGCGATCGGAGACTTACACACTACCCTCACAGCTGAGGTTGTGATGACCGGCGGCGGAGGCCGTGCCATCGGCCTGGATTATGTTCCCTACAACGGGATGCCCGCTATCCTACACCGAGGCGAAGCAATTCTGAACGCCCCTGAGGCAGAAGACTGGCGGCGAGGCCGGGGGCGTGGAAACAGCCAAGGGATCACCATTGTGCAGAATATCCAGTCCGTGCCACAGACTCCTATCCAGCTGGCGGCGGCAACACAGGCCATGTTTGAGCAAGCGAGGTGGGCACTGTAATGGCACTCAACAATCTTTTGAAAACATTTGTTTATAAAAATGATGACGGCGAAGCCATTACCCTCACCTATGATGGGGGCTACCTCATCAGCAAGCCTGTGGGCATTGATACCGTAAGCGTTACCATCAGCGAGGCTCAGGGCATCGGGCAGACCGGGACTACCATCCGGTCTGCCAATGTGGACAGCCGCCCGGTGGCCATTTCCGGCATTATCGTTGGGGACAGCCAGACGGAGAAAAAGGAGCGGCTTATGGAGGTAGTCCGGCCTGACCTGGGCGGGAAGCTCTTTTGCGATGACTACTACATGGAGGTCCACCCTACCGACACACCCACCATCGAAGCCAAGCCCCGGCATGCAAAATTTCAGTTTTCGCTCCTGGCGCCATACCCCTACTGGATGCGGGCAGAGAACGCCTATGCTGCTCTGAGCGGCGTAGAGAAGCGGTTTAAATTCCCGTGGAATATCAGCAGGCCTTACCGGTTTGGCGAGGTGGTTACACGGCAGTTTATCACCATCCACAATTCCGGGCAGCTGGACGTTCCGTTTACGGTTACCTTCACGGCCCTGGACGCTGTCACAAACCCGAAAATTATCGATGCCAAGACCAACAACTACCTGTTGGTGAAAAAGAGCATGGTAGCCGGTGAGCGGCTTGTGGTGGAAATCACCCACGACAGGGTGTACGTCACATCCTCTGTGGATGGAGAGTGCCGGGGCGCTTTGGACATCAAATCCAAGTTCTACCGGCTGCGGGTGGGCGACAATGTCATAAAGCCGGAAGCGGACAGCGGGAAAAACAATCTGAGCGTATCTATCGACTACGCCATTGAGAAAACGGGAGTTGTGCTATGAGCCTGGAAATCTATCCTGCGGACCTATCCACCAGATATGGCCTGTATGCCGCTACCGCTATCACCATGAGCGAGAACTATAACGATGTGGGTAAAATCTCCATCGTTGTTGCGCTGGACGACTACGCTATTACCGCCTTAAAGCCCGGGAATATCGTGTATAACACAGCCCGGGGGACCACCTATATCCTGGTAAACGTAAAGAGCGACACCACAAAGCGGCTAATAACTGCCAACGGATACACCGCCGATTGGCTTTTGAACAAGCGGGTTGTGGCGGAAAAGAGACAAATCGTCAGCATTGAGGCCGACACCTACGACCTGATTACCCGGAATCTCCGGGGCCTGAGCCACATCGATTTAGCCCCGGTGAAAGGGTTGACGGAGACCTTCCAGAAGGACGACCCGGAGACCGAGGACGAAGATGAAAGCGTTATCAACGGCGGCCAGCTGCTGGACCGGGTGACGGAGGTTTTGGACTACGGAAAGCTTGGGCGGCGGATGCTGTGGGACACGGAAAAGCTGAGATGGACCTTTGAGATATTCAAGGGCACAGACCGCACCGATGGTATCCATGCCGTTGCTTTTGTCGAGGAACAAGGTACTTGTACGGATCTGGTTATCAACGAGGACGATTCTACCTTTAAAAACTACGCCTGGATCGAGTATAAGCACAACAACATTACCTACAAAACCCAGGTTGGTACAGCCAAAGGTGACGACCGGCGGGAAGTGTGGATCGGCACATCTGTGATTGCGGAGCAGAATGAACCCCGAAAAGCCGTTATTAAGCGGGCCGAGGAACAGGCGGCGCTGGCCCTGGGCAAGTATCTGAAACGGACCAGCTTCACGGTGACCATTGACCCGGAGGAATTTGGGGTGCGGTACGACATTGGAGATACAGTTTCCTGCGTGTCGAATCGATTTGGCGTATCCTTCCAGGCCCAGGTAACTGGATATTCCTACAAACTGGACAGCAACGGCGAGACCACCAGCATTGTGCTGGGCGAACCGACTTTGACGGCGATTGACGAGGTGATATTAAAACATGGAAATTAAGAGTTTTCCAAACAACAAAGACGAATACCAGGGCGCTCAGGACGTGATGCGCTGGCTGCACGGGCGGACCTCAGGCGTGTTTGGGGCGGAGAATAATGCCGCTGTAAAGTCCGCCGGGGGCATGGTTGTAAGCGTTACCGACGGCGTGGGCTGGATCACCAATGCCGATGCCGACGGCGTTGTTTGGTGGAACAGTACCCAGAAGGACAGCGGCAACCCCATAAAACTGAGCCTGTCCCCTGCTGATTCCGCCCTGGACCGGATAGACCGGATCATCGTAGAGTGGAAAACCACCGGATATGCCGACCTGCCGGAAATCAAGGTGCTTGCGGGTACAGCCGCCATTACCGCCGTCCCCCCTGCCCTGACCAACAGCGACGCTTTGCGGCAGCTGAGCTTGGCAAGGGTGAGCATCAAGGCAGGCGCTACCAGCATCACCGCCGCTGATATCACAGACGAGCGGCTGAATCCGTCCGTCTGCGGCCTGGTGACGGAGCAGGTGAAGATTGATACCAGCGTGATGCAGGAGCAGTTTGAGGGCCTGCTATCCTCCATCCAACAGCAGTTGGAGGACCTGCAAGGGGGTACCGCCGTGGAGCTGAAAAAGCTGCTGTTTAAAAACGTCACGGTACAAGCATCCGCATTTTTGGAAAACAGCACCTACGAGGCGGAAAGTTTCCCCTACCGGGCCGCCGTGGCCCTGGACGGTGTGAACGCATCAATGATCCCGGAGGTGGTGTACAGCGTAAAAGCCGCCGCAAATACAGACTTTGCGCCTGTGGCGGAGAGCTACAACGGCGGTATCTACATCTATGCCGGGTCACAGCCGGAGGAAGCGGTGGATATCCCGACGATCATCTGCTGGAAGGGGTGATAAATATGATCGGACCAACAAACGCACGTGGTGGCGGCGGTGGCCTGAACCTAAAAGTTGTGGGCGGCACCACACAGCCAGCAAACCCCAGAGAGAACACCATATGGGTAAACACCACCACAGCCATTACCGGCTACGTCCTCAGCCCCACACAGCCTGAGACCGGCACAGAGGGCCTGGTTTGGCTCAAAACGGCTGATACCGGCGTGGAAATCAACGTGGGCCGGAAAAATGCGGTGCTGTTGCATTTGGCAATGTCCCAAGTGTACAGCGGTGGGGGTTGGAAAACCGTTGAGGGCTACGTGTACAAGAGCAGTGCATGGGTACAGTTTGGATTCCTTGCGCTATACAAAGACGGCGTTTTCTCTACTGACCACACTGAAAAAGTAATAAAAGGCTCAATCCAATATGCAGACACGTATTATACAGCCACTACAAATGGCGGTGGAAATACTGGAGAAGCTTACGTTGTGTTTGGACCGCTATCTCTTGATGGGTGTAGCACCGTTACCATGAGGGCGCAATTTGTATCGACAAAAGTAATTAATGTTAGATTTGCTATTATGATAGCAAAAGATGCCAATGCAACCAGAAGTAATGCGGCGATGAAAACCGAAGTAGATATCAAGGATTATGTAGAAAACACTGTATCGCTGGATATTAGCACGTTGGAAAGAGGAACGTGGTATGTCTACGCCGGCATCAATACCGGTGGAAGCGGTTGGAATGACAAGCGTATCGTAAATGTAATGGAGGTGAGTTCGAGATGACAATCTACATCGACACCGATTACAAATGCCATACTACAACCGCTGACGGCCTGACAGAAGTTGAGACAAACTACTTTGACGGCAAGTGCACCGCCTACATCGAGGGCTACCGCTTTGTACCCTCCGGATCCACCTGGGTGCGTTCTGACGGAGCTGTTTTCCAGGGCGAAATGGTTTCCCCATGGAAGCCCTGGGACGAGCTGGACGCCGCCCAGCGGGAGTATGAGCGGGCACAGTATGCAGCTGTAACCGCACAGAACGCTGAGTATGAAGCCGCCCTGTCCGAGATTGAGACTGCGTTGGGGGTGACGTGATGACCATCGAGGAACGAAAGCAGAGGATCCTTGCGAAAATCGCAGAGATGAAAGCCGAGGGCGCAGATATGCAGAATGCGCTGACCATCCTGGAGGTGAAGCCGGATGCAGAAGTGGAGTAATGGAGCCAAAAAGCGGCTTGTGGAAATCCGTGCCGCCGAGGACGGGGAGCAGGATATGAGGACCATTGCGGCGAGTATTGCCAAGCTTCCGCCCGGCCAGCTAAAAAAAGTCCTCACAGAGGATATCATTGCCATTCTGGCGAAGTATGGGGTGGTGATTGGATGACAACCGCAAATCGTGTCGTCCCTAACCGGTATGGCGTAATCAATATCGGAAAATTAAAAGAAAACTTGGTGACCGAGGTGAATCTTCCCGCCCCGGGGTTTGCTGGCGGTAGTTACGCCGTGCTGCTGCGGCGGCCTAAGGAAGAGCAGCCATACCCCGTATCCGCACGGCACGATGGTAGCAGCCTAATTTGGACGGTGCAAACCGCTGACACGGCCATTGCCGGCATGGGCAAACTGGAATGCCGGTGGTATGGCGACAACGGCGAGGTAGCCAAGAGCCAAATCTACACAGTGCGCATTACCGACGGTCTCCCTGACCCCACCGAGGCTCCGGAGGCTTGGGCGGGATTTATGCAGCAGGTGAGCCAGGACGCTGGCCGGGCGGAAAGCGCTGCCGATAATGCCGCCAAGGCGCTGAAAAAGCTGGAAGATGGAATCGCTTCCGGGGATTTCCGGGGCGAGAAGGGCGAACAGGGAGAAAAGGGAGACCCCGGCCCCCAAGGGCCGCAGGGTGAACCTGGCCCCGCCGGTGACACCACCGCCGCCGACGCTGCGGCAGAAGCAGCAAAGGCAGCCGCCCAGGAAGCCTGGAAAGCGGCGGAAGCGTCCGCCGGTTCGGCGGCGCAGGCGGCGGAATCTGTCGGCGGGCTGGCGGATGATCTGGAGGCCACCCAGAAAGATATTGCCAACATGAAACGGGCTATTAAATTTCAGGCGGAACTCAACAAGGGGCAGACCTGGGATTTTGAGACGGACACCCAGGAGGCCTACCAGCGGCAGGTGCCCAGCGGTGCCAAGGCCGGGGCGGTGATGGAGATATCCGGCAAGACCAGGCGGGGAAAGAATGTGTTGCCGCTTGTGCTGTCCGGTAGCGAACAAAACGTTTTCGCTACCGTATCTGGTGCGACCATCTCTGTAAAAAACACTTCGACCAAGAACTGCTATCCGCAAACAGAGTGGTTTGAGTTGCCAGCTGGAACGTATTGCGCAGTCCAGAGCGACAAAAACATTGAGACGTACTTGCAACTTGTATCGGGAGACTATTCCCACGTATTAAAAGGGCTAGGGTATATAGTCTTTACTCTGGATGCGACGACACCAGTCCGCTATATGCTTTCTGTTGGTGGTGGAATTAATATCAGCATGGCCATTCAAACTGTGCGTGGCTCTACCCCAGACTATGATTTTGAGCCCTACACACCGGAGCTGGTGAGTGCGCTGGTGGATGAGGTGCGGATTGCCGGGAAGAACGTAGCCCAACCTATATCAGCTTTTTCCAAATCTGGCGTTACGATGAGCGTCGATAAGGATGGCGTCTACCACTTTTCCGGCACTGCAACAGCAGTAGTCGGCGCCACAAGCCCAAAATTTACGCTCCCTGCTGGAACGTACACTGTTAGTGTTGAGGCAGCGCTTCCAGCTAACGTGTATTTATCAATATCATCGATCACAAAGCTGATGGTGGGCCCGAATACGGTGAAAACGGGAAATTTTGAAGGAGGCTTTGCGTACATATACCTTTATGTTGGCAAAGGTGTAGTTATGGATGATGTCTCCATCGCATTCCAGGTAGAGCGTGGTACCACCCGCACGGCCTATGTGCCTTACCAACAGCCAAGCACCCACCCCATCCCCGCTACCGTCCGCAACCTCCCTGGCTACGGCTGGAGCGCTGGAAACGTGGCAAACACGGTGGAGCGGACCGATAACGGCTGGCAGTATGTGCAGCGGGTAGGGAGCAGAGCCTACCAGGAGGGGGACGAGCTGACGGACGGGACGACGACTTACTATGAGCTATCCACCCCCATCACCACCGACATCACCGCCCTGATGGGCGACTCCCTGGCCCCATTTGCGGTGGAGGCTGGCGGCTCCATCACCCTCCACCACCCCAAGGCGGATGAGGGCTTTGCTGTCGATGTTCCCGCAAAAATCCAGTACATTACCAAGTTGAGCGAGGTGAGCGCCAATGGATAACACCAAAACCGCCCTCCTTGGCCTGGTTGGGGCCACGGAGGAGGAGACCCAGCCCAGCCCAACCACCACGGGGGAACGGCTGGACAACCTGGAAACCACCACGGATGACATCATCCTGATGATGGCGGACTTGATCGGAGGTGAGACAAAATGAAAACCCTGAACGCTTTGCAGCTGCGTATCATGGTGCGGGCCTTTAAGTTGCGGATCACCAACCGAGGGGAGAGCTTTGAGGAGATCGCTGAGGATTATCCCAGACTTACCATTGACGACCTGGCGGCAATCCGGGAGGCCCTAAATCTGGAATGAGGTGAGAGAGAATGACCACACGACAAATCCAAAACCTATTGGACTACCTGGGTTACGACCCCGGCCCCATCGACGGAGCCAACGGCCCCAACACGGAGGACGCTGTGAGGGCGTTCCAGGCGGCGGAAGGACTGACGGCGGACGGTATCCCCGGCCCTCTTACCGAGGCCAAGCTGCTGGACGCTGTTGCCGCCGGGCGGGTGTATAAGCCCCAGGAGACTGCCAGCAAGCCTCCCGGCAAGACCGGCACCTTTTGGGACGATATCGAGTTTTTCACCCGGGAGGAATTCCGGTGCAAGTGCGGTGGGAGATACTGCAACGGTTTTCCGGCGGAAATGTCCGAGGACACGGTACGCTGTGCCGATGAGATTCGGCGGCGGGCCGGTGTGCCCCTGCGGGTAAACTCTGGGCTGCGCTGTGACCGCTGGAACGCTATCCAAGGCGGTGTGAAAAACTCCAACCACCGCACGGGCCATGCCGTGGACCTGAGCGGCAACATCTCCCCGGCGAAACTCTACGCCATTGCCCAGGAGGTACATGCAGAGAAAATCCCCGGACGGGGCGGCCTGGGGCTTTACGACTGGGGAATCCATGAGGATGATGGAGTATACAGCCGGTGGAACGGCTGAGAAACAGGAGGACAATCATTTGAGCGAATGGATTAAAACCGCTATCACCATTCTGCTGGCGTTTGTCGGTTCGGCGGGCTTTTGGGGATTCCTGGAGGCCCGCCGGAAGAAAAACGATGCAAACACCCGGCTGCTGGTGGGAATGGCGCATGACCGTATCGTGTTTTTGGGAATGAAATACGTAGAGCGTGGATACATCACCAAAGACGAATATGAAAACCTCAACGACTACTTATATGAACCATACGCCGCTGCTGGCGGAAATGGCTCTGCAAAGAGAGTTATGGAGGAAGTACGCAAATTACCGTTGCATAATTAAGGAGGAAAACAAAAATGCTGATGGAAAACAAGGTTTATGATGTTCTGAAGTTCCTGGCCCTGGTGGTCTTGCCCGCCTTGGCTACGTTTTACGCTGCCATTGCGGCGGTGTGGGGGCTGCCCTACACGGAGCAGGTGGTGGGCACTATTACCGCTGTTGATACCCTGCTGGGTACGCTGCTGAAAATTTCCAGCGACAATTACAAGAAGCAGGAGGACTAAGTGGTAAGTGGATAAAGTCCCGTGGAACCGGGTGATTTTGGATGAGTTTTGT
>ERZ1034980.284-NODE-284-length-41513-cov-70.346664_pt1 | contig 41513 bp, 51 predicted proteins | sample MGYA00520622_ERZ1034980 | MGnify/ENA primary metagenome ERZ1034980 (study PRJEB33766, sample SAMN09781791) | gut metagenome | biome: gut microbiome | host: Homo sapiens | place: Madagascar | study: EMG produced TPA metagenomics assembly of the PRJNA485056 data...
CAGTCATTCATATCACCACTGGCTTTGCTTACTTTAAAGCCTGAAAGATCACTATTTAATTGAGTGCGTCCCTATAAATCTCCCTCCTATAACCGGAATTATAGGCGAGAGATTTATAGGGACGCACTCAATTAATGTGATTTAGCCTATTTCTTCTATATTAAGTGTGGTATTATATCGTAAGCAGTTTGAAACGGATGATTAATTAGTAAACCTTGAGTCGACATCAAGGAGCCGGCTCAAGGTTTACCAGCACAGCCACAGGCCGGCGGAATGTACTAATTAGTGGAAAGCCCAGTGGATTTCTATTAAATCCGGGTAGATAACAATTTTATTGATTAGGGATCGGACGATAGCTTGCTTACGTTCGATGTCGAGATCGGAGAAGATGTCGGCATCGAATGCATCCAGGCGGTCTCGGAACTCAGTTTCCGAGATCACACCGTCCGGTCTTTTTTCATGTTCAAGTTCACCTTTCAGCTTATCGCGCTCTGCACGTATGGCATCTGTACGTTTCCTGATCTCGTCGAATGCGATGGTGCCGAGCTGGTACAGATCGACGAGCTTCCCCATCTGCTTATCAAGTTCTCTGATCCTGGACTCAATAGCAGCTGTCTTGTCGTCATTCGGACCGGTGCGGAGATCTCCGATAAGTTCCGGGTTTTCCTTCAGCTTCTGGATCTCATCCAATACATAAGCGTCCAGCACTTCCATTTTGTAGATCTTATTTTTGCATCTGCCGTTCTTCATCATATTCACGTTGACCGGTTTCCTCCCGTAACAAGCATACGAATGGTAGTACGGCTTGATCGATGCTGTCTTGTTCGTGTTTTTCGTCGACGTAACGAAGTAGCGACTGCCACATGCGCCGCAGTGTATGAGGCCAGTCAGAAGATAGCAGCCTTTAAAGTTCTGGATTGATTTTGAAAAATTTTGAATATGTCTCTGATATTTCTCCTGGGCTTTTTTAAATGTTTCTTCGGAAATGATCGGTTCATGCGTGCCATCATAGAACTCACCGGAGAACTTCACCTTTCCAATGTAGACTGGATTCGACAGCATGCGTGATACAGTACATGGTTGCTGCCATCCTCCGTACCGGTTTGAATAGTGCGCTGCCATGTATCGAGTGATGTCTGAGAATGTCATGTCCTTTCCGTCGAGCCCATTCAGAAAGAGATCGTAGACCATGCGAACCTGCATCGCCTCGTACTCGTCCACCTCCAGCGTTTTCTTTTCGCCGCCATCCGCACGGGTGTAGGTGTAGCCGATCGGCGGCTGTGATCCACCGGAGTAGTAGCCGGCCTTCGCGCGTCCGATCCGGCCCATGGTCATACGCTGCGTGATCTGATCCCGGTCAAGCTGCGCGAAGACGGAGAGTATACCGACCATCGCACGACCGAACGGCGTGCTGGTGTCGAAGTTCTCATTCATCGATATAAAGTTTATGTTGTGCTTCAGAAACACGTCCTCGATCATGTACATGGTGTTCTTCTGTGATCTGGACAACCGGTCCAGCTTCCACACCAGCACAGTATCAAAGATGCCGAGATCGACATCGCGTATCAGCTTCTGAATGCCTGGGCGATCCAGATAGGCGCCGGAGAAGCCAGGATCTTCATACACACCGGCGATCGTCCACTCATGCGCCTCGCAGTATTTCCGCAGCCGCGTTTCCTGCTCACCTACAGAAAATCCGTGCGTGGCCTGCTCCTGAGTGCTCACACGGATGTAGCAAGCGACTCTGCGTTCCATAATTCCTCCTTATTCAGACTTTTTCTTTTCGAAGTGATATATAATGAAGAAAATCACAGCGCCGATCAGTATAACATTACTGGCTGCGCTATCTTTCTGCTTTTGTAGGAAGCGCATATGCGATTCGCCTTCTTCATAGCCTTCTTGGTATCCACTTTCGTATCCTTCGCTTTCGCCTTCTTCGTACCCGGTTTCGTGGCCTTCATTCATCCCTTCATAATGTCCATCATCATAACCCTCGTCATATCCAGCTTTGCTGCCTTCACTCATCCCTTCATTATAGCCATCCTCGTACCCATCATCGTACCCGTCATCGTATCCGTCGTCATAAGCCATAGCCTCGTTCTCCGCTACGTAATCATTTACTTTACGATCTTCATAGGCTGCATATGATGGGGTAGAAGTGGCGATAGAAATAGCAGTACACAATATTAATAATCGTTTCATTCTGCTCCCCTATGCGCTTCGTACTCAATTTGTTTTCCGTCCCATTTTAGAAACTCAAGATACTCGGCTGCTTTTCGCAAGTCTTCTGGCTTTGCGTCTTGCGCTGCGTCAAATAGAATTCGCATTTCTGGCCGGTTTAAAAGTTCCTGCGCTGTAGCAGCTGTCTCAGGGTTGGTGTAGTAGGTCTGTTCTTTCATAGGAACATCAAAACCTTGCACCCACGCTGGGTCTACCATAAAGGCGTCTGCGATCTTCTGAGCTGTCAGATTGGAAGGTGTGTTCCTCCCATTTACGTATTGCGAAATAGACGCCTTGCTTATGTGGGTTCTGTCTGCAAACTCCTGTTGGCTCCCATTACATCGAGTCGCAATCAGTTCTCTTATCCTGTTTACTGATTGGCTTTCATATTGGGAAAAAGTCTTTTTATCCATAATTCCTCCTTATGTTATCTTTTCACCTACATTATATCATGAGTTTAAAAGAGATTAATTAAAGATTTATTAAAGTTTAACTTTTTTATTGATGCGAAAGTTAAACGGTGATATACTGATTGGCGTGAGAGGAGGAAAACATGGACATTAAATATCCTAAGTTACGAGGTCGCATCATAGAGAAGTACGGAAACATGAAAAACTTCTCAGAGCGTATTGGTATTTCTGAAACCTCGATGTCTCTTAAGATGACGGGAAAGCGTGGGTTTACGCAGAAGAACGTCTTTGACTGGGCCGAGGCCCTTGACATCGATCTTTCAGAAGTCGGTGATTATTTTTACGCAAAAAGTCAAACCGAGATAAACAGAGGAAGTGCGGAATGAAACATGATGTAAAGCCAAAGATTATACACGTCCTCGACGACGGTACACGGCTCGACAGCATTGAAGGCTTCGTTATTCCAGACGGCCATCCGTTCTACACGGTATGGAGGAATATTGTTTTGGCAAAGAGGAAGGAGGAAGCAGAAGCAAATGAGGGCCGGAGGTGATGACAAGAAACATTTATGGAAGAAGGCGAGCACAGAGTGCTTCGCAGATGGTGGGAAAAGAATCAAATACCAGTGCGAGGATTTCCCTGGCATTTCCGTATATAGCAATACGGAGTACATGCCCCATACATGGGACAATGGCGGATGGTTGTATCACAGTTATTCCGTAGAAACATGGGAATTTAGAAAAGACTTCAGAACGCTCAAGGAAGCGAAGGCGTTTGTAGAGAATGGAGGGCTGGAATGAGAATCGGGGTTGATGACATGACGAAACCCGAAGAGTTAGAAGCATGGGCGCGAACTCAGAACCGAATCACTAACGGGTACATCAGGAAGCGGTTCAATGTGGACGAGGAAATGGCTCAGGACTATTACGACTATTTGAAGCAGGCCGGAATCGTTGGGGGCATGGGCTATGTGAACAAGGAGAGAGGAAAATGAGAAAGATAAAGGATTTATCGGATGCGGAAGCGAAGGAGTATTCGATTGATATGACAGAGGCCAACAGCGCTGCCATTGAAAGCGTCATCAGAATTGCCGACAAGTACGGCATCAGCAGGGACGATGCAATAAAGCAGTTTTCAACTGTGACGGCGATCATGGCTAAGTTCTCGTCATTTAAAGGCTATGAGTTCAACAAGGAGGAAGCAGATGAGAATCGGGGTTGATGTGACATTAAGCCAGAGAGATCTGCAGCGTCTGCGCCGTCTCGATCGGAAGCTCGACAAGCTGCAGCGGAGAGCTGAGCGGGCCGTGAAGGGTGCCGGCGACTTCATCGGCATGACGATGGTAGGTATCGGAGCCGTGATCTTCATGTTGGCGGTATCGTCGGCGGATGGCGTTCCGACGGAGTATCTGGATAAATGGTGCTTCATTACACTGTGCGGTCTGCTGATCGGGGTGGCCGGTTCCTGGCTGCTGGGGTGGATGAGATCATGACGGGATATTTCAGAGGCGAGGTGATCAACAATATTCCGACACCGGCACCGCAGTTTGAGCGCTTCATCGTAGCTCGGCTGGTTGATAAAGAATACTGGTACTACGGAACCTATTACGATTTAGAGAGGGCTATGCGAGTGGCTCATCAGGTGCACGGAGAAGTGTTCGACCTGAGGGATCTGCTCCTGGCGGATTTTAAGAGAAAGGAAGAGGCAACACATGGGTAACATTTACAGCAAGGTGTTCATCATGGGAACAGAGGAGATGCTCGGGCGAGTATATGCAACGGTAGCATTTCTTGACGATTGTATTGCTGATGACAATGACCACCTTCTTGAGGAAGACAGAATTATGCGGAACATTCTGGACGGGGCAGAAAATGACGATGTATATGGCCGTATCTGTTCGCTGATCGGATATGTCACAGGAGAGAAGTACAAGACCAGCAACCAGAAGCTCGTGTATGAGATGGTGACGGGCGAGAAGCTGGAGGTGGAGGAACCAAAAAAGGCATGAACAGCTGGAACCTATTCACGCCACGGAGTTTGTCCACACGGACAACTCCACTATACCACAAAGTGGAGGAATTATCACATGAATTATTCAGACGACGAGCAGGAACTGTATGGGAAGGCGAAGGATTACGGGAAGAGTACCGGAAACGGCGATACGCTGTATGACATGACGGTAGAGATTCCAGTGAAGGTATGGATCACCGTGACGGAAGCGAACGAAGAGGATGCTGTTTCCACTGCATTGGACCTGTTATCAATGACGATGCGGTCCTTACACGCGATTGATGACTACGATAACGATAAGCCGACGATCGTAGAGACGAGGAGGGCGTAATGAAAATAACAGCTATAGGCATTGATGTTGGAAACCCGCTTACGATTGGACAGGACAAGGTGAACGAAGCGATTGTTGAGCTTCTTTGGGCAATAAAGGAACCGGACGACGAGATGGAAGAACTCATCGCCTGCATGAAAGATGGTGGATTCTTCGAAGCTCCTTGCAGTGGAGGAAATCACCTGGCAGTACGCGGTGGCCTTGCTCGTCATTCTCTTAATGTATATATGACGATGGCTGAGCTGAACGTGAATCTTCACGGAGGGGCAACATTTAGAGATGTAGGTCTTTGCTCATTGCTTCACGATCTCGGAAAGATGGGAGATCATGGCATTCCGAATTATGTACCGAACTTCTTAAAGTCCGGAGCGATCAGCGATGCAAAGCCATTCCGGACGAACGAAGCACTTCCGTACATCGATCACGAGGTTCGGTCGTTGATGATTGCAAAGCAGTTCATCCAGCTTACAGCGGAGCAGGAGCAGGCAATCCTCTATCACAACGGCCTGTACGGTTCCTTCAAGTACCAGATTCCGGGCAAGGAGACGCCGCTTTATCTGCTTCTCCATTTCGCGGACATGTGGGCATCACACGTAACGGAGGTGCACAAATGACGATCTATGAGAAGCTCGCGAAGATCCAGAGCACATTGAAAGCGCCGAAGGGACAGTACAACGCATTCGGCAAGTATAAGTACAGAAACTGCGAGGACATTCTGGAAGCGGTAAAGCCTCTGCTCGCGGAGGTCAAGGCAGTGGTCATCATTGGTGACGAGCTGGAACTAATCGGCAGCCGGTTCTACGTGAAAGCGACCGCACGTTTCATCGACTGTGAGACGGATGCTCAAATCACCAACACGGCATATGCTCGTGAGGAGGACACAAAGAAGGGCATGGACGGCAGCCAGATAACCGGCGCGTCGAGCTCCTACGCTCGTAAATATGCATTGAACGGGCTCTTCGCGATCGATGATACGAAGGACTCAGACACAACGAACGGCATGCCGGATCAGCAGAATCAGCAGACAGCAAACACAGCGCCGCAGCTCATGACAGAGCAGCACTACAACATCCTCATTCGGGCATGTGGAAACGCTCAGATGAACGGAAGCGCTGAGGAGTTCTGGAAGGAGCGCTACAGGGTAGCTTCGCTTGCGGATATTCCAGACAGTCAGTTTGAGTTCATGCTGACGGGCATGAAGTGTGACAAGAATGGACAGTATATCGGTTCGAGATAAAACCAAACAGGATCTTGTGCTCGACATCGGTCGGCTGATCCTCTCCCTAAAAGATGGTGAGAGATACGACCTCAGTATCAAAAAGCACAGAGATCCACGCAGCAGGACCGCCAATGCCTACTACCACGAGCTTCTCACGAAGTACGCGGAGTGGGCCGGTGTCCCGAAGGAATACGTGCATAACTCGTTGCTGGTGAGCTACGGCAAGGTCCTGTTGGATGCGAACGGAAACTTTCTATATGAATCCCATGCAGACGAGGGCTTCGACTTCCGGATGCAGGGATTCGGGCAGAATCATCTATACCCATCTAAGACGACCTTCTACCGGACGATCAAGGGGAAGAACGTACTGTACAGAGACTATTACATCCTGCAGTCGTCGGCAGACATGAACACGGCGGAGTTTTCACGCCTGGTCGATGGTCTGATCCAGGAGATCAAGGGATCGGGCGCAGAGATCGAGACCATGACACCACAGGAGTTAGAGAGGCTGAAAGGATATGAATCACAAGTCAATCATCATTAACCCGGAGGATCACCGCTGCGTGATCTGCGGCAGTTCCTACAATCTGGAATGGCATCACTGCATACACGGTACCGCAAACCGCAAATGGGCGGATGCCTACGGACTTACCGTGTGGCTGTGTCATGACTGCCACCGGCACATACATGATGATGCTGCATGGCGAGAGCGCGACCAGCAGCTTGAAGCAACAGCGCAGCGCAAGTTCGAAGATAAGTATGCACCGGACGCTCATAGGCTATGGATGCAGATCTTCGGCAAGAACTACCTGGATGGTTAAGGCCCTATGCCTTAATCAAATATAGATTGAATTGCTTGCAGTTCAGCAAGGGTTCATCTGATTTTAGTCATACGATGTAACTATCAACTGTAGTCGGCCTGGACTGAATCCCAGGCCGAGAAAGGAGCGACATGGCCACACCATTCATCATATATGAGAGCTGGTCAACGCTCATCACCAATCTGCCGACCGAACAGGCCGGAGAGCTGATCCAGGCGCTGTGTGCACGGCAGCTCGAACAGGAGCATGAAATCTCTGATCCTACCGTCAATGCCATCTACATGATGATCTCAGCGAAGATGGACGAGGATGCAGCTAAATACAGCGAGAAGTCTGCAAAGAAGTCTGATGCAGCGCAGAAGAGATGGAGTAAGAGCAAAGCAAAAGCATCCGAAGAAGTACGGGTGGATGCAGATGCAATGCAAACGGATGTAGACGTATGCAACAGCATGCAGATGGATACAGATGCAATGCAGTGCAATGCAAACGATGCTAAATATATATATAAATATAACTCTAACTCTAAAGAAACACACTCTAAAGAGTGTGTAAAGAAAGCTGCTTCGCAGCAGCCGCCCTCCATCGATGATGTGAGATCATTCGCGAGGGATGAAGGGTTATCCGGCTTCAATGCAGACGCATTCTGGAACTTCTACGAGTCGAAGGACTGGAAGATCGGTGGTGAAGATATGGCAGACTGGAGATCTGCAGCGCGCTGCTGGCATGCGAGGGACCGGAACAAGCCCACCAGCAGGGCACCGAATAACACGTTCTTAGATATCCCGAAGCAGGATATTGATTACGACGCGATCGCGTCAGCGAGGAGGAGACATGACACAGTGCGAGCTGATACTGAATGCTCTGTCTGATGGCGGAACGATCACGAACACAGAGGCCGTCGAGAATCTCGGCATCGCTCGACTGGCTTCCAGAGTGCATGATCTTCGCCAGCAGGGCTACAACATTGGTTCTACATGGGAGACCGGTCGGAACCGGCGTGGAGATCCATGCAGATACAGACGATACTATCTCGTGAAGGAGAATGGAAAAGGTGGGTTTCAAGTTTGAATCAACGACAATCAAATGTCCGCTGTACCGGAATGTGGTACGAACGAACAAGGGGCAGTTCCAGGGCGTGGAGTGCGCGACGGAAGAGCACCTCGGTTTCGATGCGACACACATCATCCGGTTACGGAACCGCGAAGAGCTTCGAGACTATCTCGAGATCTTCTGTGAGGACATGTACGAGAGCTGCCCGATCTATCAGTACTACACGAGGGAATGGAGGGACTAGTGGCATTGTCGAACAGATATATTACATGGCCCATGACGACGCTGAACCGGTGGAGAGATCGAGTCCAGATTGGTGATAGAGTCCGGTACTCGAATCCTGATGCGGACGAGATTAACATCGTCTGCACCGTCGTGCGGAAGCTGCCACACCTGGTCGTGGTGGAACCGGTACGCAAGGGTCATATTTCGAGGGCCAGAACGATGAGCTACACCGAAGTATGCGCCGCAAGGGTGTAGCGTTGCATGGTAGCGCAACGGCAAGGCCTCGATCTGCGCCGCGTTGAGCGCCCGGCGATGGTAGAGTTTGGCATGGTTCAGCAACGCAACGGCATAGTGAAGAATAGAATCGGCTTGCAATGGTATTGCGAAGTAAAGATGGAATAGCGAGGCAGCGACAGAGTGCAGAATTGCGCAGACGCGCAGCGGTATTGCGTGGCAATGACGTGACTTGAGTTGAGCAGCGAAGGCATGGCGAGGAGACACAAAGCATAGCTGAGGAAAAGCGAAGTATTGCAAAGCAGTGGCAGCGAACAGCATCGATATGTAGTGCGGTGGCAAAGATATGCAATGCTCGGAATTGAACAGCAAGGGCACAGCAATACACAGATCCGTCCAGATCGGCAGCGCAATGGCAGAGGCAAGCATAGAATCGCAATGGCGAAGCAGCGAGTGGTGTGGAGACGCTCTGATCAGCAAAGGCAAAGCGTGGATTTGAGTAAAATCGCAAAGCAACGGCGATGATAGGATGCGCGCTGATTGGCTACGGCGGAGGTTAGCGCAGAGTCGATTTGATCCGCAATGGCGATGAATGGAAATGAGTTGTATTGCAAGGGTATTGCAAAGATTTGCATTGAGTCGCAGTGGCTTGGCGAAGCCCTGAATAGCATAGCAAAGGCAACGAAAAGATCCGAGTTGCATTGATGGCAAGGGCATGGAGATGAACTGCAATGGCATTGCGTCGATACGAAATGATCAGCAGAGTTTTTTACAAAGAAAAGGAGTTTAAACACATGGAAACGGTACACGTAAGATTAACATTTACTGAGGACGTTTTAGGTACAGCGAATGCAGACAAGAAAATGCACAGCGAGTTCATCGCCAGCAAGGTACCGGACGCACCATCGAGAGAGGAAGAGGTCGCTGCACTCGGCGCTGATGAGGTAGAACGCAAGGAGATGACTGTCTTCCCGCGCATGGAAGACGGCGAGACGCCGATGTTCTGGGACTACCAGATCAAGGGATTTTTTAAGGACACATGTTCCGCTCTGGCAAGATGCAAGGGGCAGGACTACTCGAAGGAGTCATGCGGTATTAAGGCATTTAAGAAGGTCATCGATAACTGCATCTTCGTGTATCCGCGTGCGATCCAGATCAACATGTCCGGCCCGATGGGGAACTGTCAGCGGCCGTTAAGAGCGCAAACTGCACAGGGTGAGCGTGTAGCGCTTGCAAACTCTGAGGCAGTACCGGCAGGCTCCTGGATCGAGTTCACGGTCAAGTGTTTGGATGATAAGAACGCAGCAGCGGTCCGCGAATGGATGAACTATGGCGAATATAAGGGCCTGGGCCAGTGGCGTAACTCAGGCAAGGGGAGATTCACCTGGGAGGAGATCAATGACTGATTTGGTCGATCTGATACTGTTGATTCCGGTACTCGCCATGATCGTACTGATCGTGGTGATACTGTTCAGATGAATGAACGGAAAGGGAGGATGTAATGAAATACAGAATTGAATTAACAGATGAACAGTTACACGTCGTTCTCCGGGCGGTCAACCTGATGATGCGCACCGGAATGGGGCAGACGGACGATCTGACCGAGTGGCTTGTAACGATGGGGGACAATATCAAATTTGATACCAGCACAGAGATTGGTAAGCGGGTATTTGAAAACTATTACAGAACTCGCGAGGCGATCAGACCTGTGCTCGATGGCGTGATGCGTGGCTGCTGGCAGAATTCCAGCACTATGAAATCTATCACAGTGCGAGAGTTGGAAACCGTTTATGACGTGCTACGGCATCAGGAATGGTTGGATGCTCCTACAAAACTAGAATGGGATGTGCGAGGACGCGAACCGATGCAGTGGGGCAATGAGCCGATTCCGAAGATTGAGAGGGTAATGGAGGAAAAGTGATGCAGCCAAAAACGATTAAGAAAATGGAATTAGATGTGTTTTGCACTCCCGATTCTGAAGCGTACAAGGATTGCGATAACTGTATTTATCGTAACGATGATTTGACCGAATGTATCAACCGTCGATGTATTCATTCCATGCTTCTCTATGACTGCTTCGAAAAAAGAAGCAAAATGACAAATTTAGAAAATTATAAGCTGAGAATGGTCAAGGAGTACAAGGAGCTTAAGGAGAAGTACACGAAGCTGCACAATATGCTTGTGAAGTATGATGCTGGAAAGCTGGACTTCACGCCGACTTGTCCGATTGATCTTCTGAGAAAACAGGCGAGTATCATGGGACAGTATCTCTATATCCTTGAGACGCGCGCCGTGATCGAGGACATAGATCTGCATTCCGAAGATTGAGAGGGTGAAATGATGGATAACGATAAAACAATGAGTCTTGGCGAAGCGACCGCGATATTCAAGATGGTATTTAGATACCGAAGAGGTTTTCGAGAGGACAAAATCATGCAGGCGATCCGGCAGGTGGCGAAGATGGAAACCATCAACAGCATCACGAAGCAGGAACTTTTAGAGGCGATTCGGTTTTTAGTTGAGAGGGTGAAATGATGACGGATTACACCATTGTAAGCAAACCGGATCATATTGACGTGATATGTCCACATTGCGATGAAGACGTGAGAATCCCGTTCGATCAGGTTGACTTTAAATCAGATTACTGGGGAGACGGAGGGTGGTGCATTTGTCCGGAATGTGGAAAAGATATCGAATTGGGCGATTATGAATATGATTGAGACGGTGGGAAAATGCTAAAGAAAACGCTTAACTTATTAAACTCGACAGAGGAATTAAGAAAACTCATTATTGAAAATCCTGATCTCCCACTCGTTGTATTTGCTGGTGAGAGTGCGAACGCAAGTTACTACAGCTCAACATCCTGTTCGGACGTTCGTGCATACATAGGCGAGATTCTAAACTGCGAGAACGACGTATGTAAAGATCGTGCATTTTGCGATAGAGAAGAATTCGAAGACGCACTATTCGGTGAGCTAGAGTATGAGCATCCTGAACTGAATGGCGATGAACTCGACGAACTATTAAAGAGGAGAATAGACGAGTACGGGCCGTACTGGGAGAAGTGCATAATTTTGCTTGTTGATAACTAGATTGAGAGAGGGTGGACTGAATGAAAAAAGAAACCGTAGTATTTGATTTTGATGGCGTAATCCATAGTTATAAGTCTCCGTGGCAGGGGGCCGATTTTATTCCCGACGCACCTGTTGTTGGTATTCGCGAGGCGATTGCTGATATTCGGAAACTGTACAATGTCGTGGTTGTTTCAAGCAGGTGTATCGTGCCGGAAGGAATGAAGGCTGTTAAAGACTACCTCGAGAAAACCGGCATCGAAGTGGATGCGGTCATGGCAGAGAAGCCACCCGCGATTGTTTATATCGATGACAGAGCGATTTGCTTTGACGGAAAGCCGAGTAAGCTACTCAGTAAAATCACGAACTTTGTACCGTGGAACAAGAATCACATATCGTCTTTAAAGCCTTGCCCGTTTTGCGGCAAGACTCCGAAGACAGTGCTTATCTCTTGTGCTGAATTCTTCGTTATCGTAGCTGCTGTGTACTATGGGCATGAATTAGTGCGTTGGATTGAGTCTCCACAGGCAATGACGATTGGATATGTGCTACAATATATGAGGTGAGAAAGTATAAAGCAAAACAAATATTCTTTAATTGATTACAGATTTTTATAGAGGAGGAGCTATGAACGATGGAAACGGTTCTCGGAATTCAGACATTGATGACTGTGCTCATGTATCTGGGATACATTCGTGGAGAGATGACTATAGAGCATATCTTCGGAACTTTAGTATGTTACGTCCTGCTCGATACAATCTTAATGATTGTAGACTCCCATTGAGTGAAGAACTCGAAGCATTATGGATTAGTCCATCTAGCTACGATCAGTGTATATATTGGCTCGACAAAAAAATCAAAGACACACTGAGAAGCATGGGATACGAGCCGGAAGTTGCGCGGAAGCTTATGGAGGAAGGCCGCATGAACATTTGCAGTCAAAGGATTGGCCTACTTGATGTCGATATATCGGTATTATTGGATAATCACGAGCTTTTCCGGATCAATTTCAGAGGTCAACATATCGAAGAGACAGTCCATAAAAAGAGAAACTAAAAAGGACGCTCACATTTGACATGTGGGCGTCCTTTTCTACTGCATAAATTATTTTGACAATAATACGATAAAGTATTGACATCAATACGAAAAAGTATTATTGTTAAGTCACAACAAAGAGATGAGCGCAGAGCTCAAATGGATAATAGGAGGATGAAAAATGATGAAGACTTGGATGCTTTACGATGGCGAGATGGTTGAGGGCGTTAACACTGTGGAAGCCGAGAACAAGGCGGATGCATTAAAGACCATGTGTGAGATGCTCAATAACGATAACGAGGTTTACAACTACGTAGTCGTCGATGAAGAAATCTACCAGTACGAGGGTGAGATTCAGGACGGCGATGAGCCTATTAGAGTATATGACGTAGAGCAGACGACATACACAATCGAGGCATTTGACGGAACAGTTATTGATGAGTACAACACAGTCGAAGAGGCTATTGCTGGCGCCAAGGCAGAGTGGGAAGCTCAGCACGAGGAGCATAAGGACGAAGGCGAGCTCGACCCGATGATTGCAGATGAGGAATGGATCTACATCAAGTGCAAGGACAGCGATGATGCCGATTACGGTTACATTACCAGAAGCGGAGAGCTCAAGAAATATTGAAGGAGGACGGAATGAACATCAACGGGGTCGAATACATCCTGTTGGCTGAATACGCAGAACGCGCCGGTGTTGACCCGGCCAACGTTCGGCAGAAGCTGGCTAGAGGAACGATAGAGGGCGTGAAGGTGGGCCATAACTGGATGGTGAAGGCAGATACGCCGATCACGGTGGACAACCGTGTGAAAAGTGGAAAATATCGAGGGTGGAGAAATAAGGGCAAGGCTGAATGAGCCGAGCCCTATTTTTTTATGTACAATAGGTCGGTTTGTTTTTACGAACACATGCCCGAAAATATCATTATGGCTCATGGGAAAAGACCACGGAAGAGGTGACACTATTAAACACACAGAAAGGGGCTGAGTTCTATGGCCCGTAATCCAAAACAGGACGCGAACCTTAAGCGGCTAAGCCCGACAGAAGCGCGAGAGAGGGGAAGAAAGGGCGGCATTGCTTCAGGAAAAGCACGACAAAACATAAAGACGTTCAAACAGGCGCTTGCAGACGATCTCACGGAGGAAGAGATCGAGACCATGCTGTCAGCACAGAAGAAGCTGGCAAAGAAGGGGAATCTGAACTCACTCGAGTTTCTCATGAAGATGCTCGGCCAGCACCCGGATCAGGAGCAGACGACGGACAACTCGATCCAGATAACGATCAATGGAGGGGATGATTACACAGGATGAATGTAGATATTGGCAGTCCGAATGCGAAGCAGGACATGTTTCTTAGAGATCATCACCGACATGTTGCGTTCGGCGGTGCCAGAGGTGGCGGAAAGAGCTGGGCGGTCCGTGCAAAGCTCATTCTCATGGCCACCAGCTATCCAGGAATCGAGCAAATGGTTATCCGACGGACATATCCTGAGCTCCAGGCGAACCACATACGTCCTCTGAAGAAGCTACTCCGCGTCGGGACACCCGGCAGCCCAATCAAATACAGCAACCAGGAAAAGCTCATGACATTCCCAAACGGCAGTACGATCCGCTTCGGTTATTGTGCGACGGATGCTGACACAGACCGGTACCAGGGTACTGAGGTGGATATTCTCTACATCGATGAGGCTACACAGCTCACGGAACAGCAGATCAAGGACTTGAACGCCTGTGTACGAGGTACATCAGATTTTCCGCGGCGGACCTACTACACCTGCAACCCGGGCGGCAAGGGGCATGGATATATCAAGCGGCTGTTCATCACACGGCAGTACACAGAGAACGAATACCCGGAGGACTACAGCTTCATTCAGTCGTTGGTCTACGATAACTCCGTCCTTATGGAGAAAGACCCGGAGTATGTACGTGCACTGGAGGCATTGCCAGAGGCGAAGCGAAAGGCATGGCTTGAAGGCGACTGGGATTCCTTCATTGGCCAGGTATTCAACGAGTGGACGGACGATCCAGCACACTACCAGGACCGTAGATGGACGCATGTGATTGACGATTTCACTATACCGCCTACATGGAAGATCTACAGAGGCTATGACCACGGCTACAGCAAGCCCTACAGCGTCGGATGGTTTGCACTCGATCATGACGGCATCCTGTATCGGATCAGAGAGGACTATGGCTGCACAGCAGAGCCGAACACCGGCCGGCAGCTCACAGTACCGGAGATTGCGGAACGAATCAAGGAAATCGAACGTACTGATCCGAATATACGGGGGCGGAGAGTCTACGGCATCGCAGATCCAGCCATATGGGGCTCAGACACCGGAGAGTCCATCGAGGACATGTTTGAACGAGCAGGCGTATACAACAGCAAGGGCGACCACACGCGCATCGCTGGCTTGATGCAGTTCCATTACCGGCTGTCATTCGACCGCGAGGGAATCCCGATGTTTTATTGTTTCCGATCCTGCAAGCAGTTCATCCGTACCATCCCATTACTGATCTACGACGATAAGCACGTCGAGGACATCGACACGGACATGGAGGACCACATCTACGACGAGACGCGGTACGTATTCCAGGAACGACCGCTGAATCCACGTCAGAACATGAAACATTTCACCGAGCGAGACCCGCTTCCACCGGAAGACCCGCTCGAGATCATGCCAGCAAGGAGAGAAAACTAATGGTAACGATTGATAATGTAGAGGTGCAGCCACAGCAGCAGGCACCGGAGCCGGAGAAAAACTCCGGACCGATCGACACGCTGGCTGTACAGACCGCCCAGCAGACACTGGAGAAGTACATCTCCGGTAAACAGGAGCTAGACAAGCGTATCATCACCAACGAGGACTGGTGGAAACTGCAGCACTGGAAGAACTTTCACCGTGACGAGATGGAGCGGCAGGAGCAGAGCACATCTGCCTGGCTCTTCAACTCCATCATCAACAAGCACGCAGATGCGATGGACAACTTCCCGACTCCGATCGTACTCCCACGTGAGCGTAATGACGAGGATACCGCACACATGCTGTCGAGTGTGCTTCCGGTCATATTCGATAATTGTAACTTCGAAAAGACCTATTCGGACAACTGGTGGGACAAGCTGAAGCACGGAACATCTGTTTATGCTGTGTTATGGAATCAGGACATGCGGCACGGCACCGGCGACATTGATATCCGTCCGGTCGATATGCTGTCCTTCTACTGGGAGCCGGGCATCCAGGACATCCAGGAGTCGAAGAACATCTTCGTGCTGTCACTGCAGGATAACGACTCACTCGAGCACCAGTATCCGGAGCTCGTCGGCAAGCTGTCCGGTACCACCATTGACCGGAAGCAGTACCACTACGACGACACGGTGGACACGACTGAGAAATCCATCGTCGTGGACTGGTACTACAAGGTAAAAATCGAGAACGGCACGCAGGTCCATTTAGTGAAATACTGTGGCGACACCGTCCTGTTTGCATCAGAGAACGAGCCGGAATACGAGAACGGCATCTACGATCACGGCCAGTACCCGTTTGTGATGGATGTACTCTACCCGGAGAAGGGCACGCCAGCCGGTTTCGGTATCATCGATGTCGAGAAGGATGCGCAGGAGTACATCGACAGACTGGGCGCTGCCATCATCCTCAATGCGGAGGAGGGTGCAACGCGCCGGTACTTCGCAAAGGACAACTGTGGCATCAATGAGGACGAGTTCAGAGACATCCGGAAGCGCATCGTTCACACCAGCGGTTCACCGAATGACGACAACCTGCGCTCGTTCGAGACTCCGCAGCTTTCCTCTACGTATCTCTATGTGCTGCAGGACAAGGTGAACGAGCTGAAGGAGACGAGCGCCAACCGAGACTTCAACCAGGGCGGCAGCACGAGCGGCGTAACGGCAGCCAGTGCGATCACAGCACTGCAGGAGGCCGGCAACAAGACCTCGCGAGACATCATCAAGGGCAGCTATCGAACCTATACCGACATCTGCAAGATGGCCATCGACCTGATTCGGCAGTTCTACGACACGGAGCGGACCTTCCGCATCACCGGAGAAGACGGCGCACCGGACTATGTTGCGATGAACAACGCACCGCTTCTTGGTGGCACGCAGTCTATCGCAGGCCAGGACTTCAAGACAGAGGAGCCGATCTTTGACGTAGATCCACGCGCGCAGAAACAGAACCCGTTCACGACGGTGGCACAGAACGAGCTGGCACTTCAGTTCTACAACCTGGGTTTCTTTAATCCTCAGATGTCAGAGCAGGCACTACAGTGCATCGACATGATGGATTTCGAGGGGAAAGAGAAGGTCCGGCAGGGCATCCAGCAGAACTCAATGATGGCGCAGCAGATCCAGCAGCTTCAGCAGGTGGCGCAGCTGTCCGCACAGGCGCTTGCGCAGAACGGAGACACGAGAGTCTTACAGGCGATGCAGGGCATGGGGCTTTCACAGACAGAACCGGAAACGAGGGTGAATATACATGACGCACATTCGAATACTGAACCAACATCGTAATACCATGATCACACTGATCGGGCATGCAGACTACGCCCCGGGACACGACATCGTGTGCGCGTCGGTATCCATGCTGGCCTATACGCTGATTAACTATATGCTGTACGAGCATCCGGAGGCGTTACCGATGTACCAGGACGATCCTGGCAACTTCATGATCATGATCGAGCGACCGGACGGCCCGACACCGGAGATCGACACTGCAGTACGGATGTTTCAGATCGGAGCAGAGAGCCTGGAGGGAAACTACCCGGAGAATGTAGAGGTGGGATATGACACTATCTGAACTAATCGCGAATATTACGAGCTTCAGACCGAGCGAGTACACGAAGGACATGCTCACGCAGTGGGTGAATGAGGTCGAGTTCATGGCGATGGATCAGGTGATTTCTCGTGCCGAGCCGCCGAAGCCACCGATCCCGAAAGAGCCGGTCACTGTATTGCCTGGCGTGGATAACTACAAGCCGGACGAGCAGCCACCGGCTGATCCACCAGCATTCAAGTCCTATGTCTATGACGAGGATGCAGAACGTGAGCTGCTGATACCGGATCAGTTCAACGCCTGCTATACGACCTATGTGTTTGCGAAGATCGACTTCTACAACGGCGAGGTCAATCGCTACAACATGGAAGCAGCGGCATTTGAGAACGAGTGGAGCCAGTACGCGAGCTGGTACAGACGGACGCACATGCCATTAAGGAGGCCACATGCGACTACCACAGATCACAACATCAGATAATCGGGCGAGCTCCATCACGGACCGCTTCCTGGGCGTGAATCAGAACATGATCACGAGTCGGGGAGAGTGGGCGGCGATGAAGAACATGTGCGATCAGCATTACCCCGCGATCAGCACCAGACCGGCACGAGGAACCGTAGAGAAGACCTTCGAGAATCCGAAAGGCATCTTCTACAAGAACGGCCTGTTCTACATCGACGGGACGAAAGCCTATTACAAGGACAAGGAAGTATTCACCGTAGCCGACGGAGACAAGAAGCTCGTCGGCATCGGTGCGTATATCTGCGTATTCCCCGACCACATCATCTTCAATACCTTCACTGGTGCCGTGGATCAAATGACAGCGAAGGTAAGCGGCAGCGCCGTATTTGCGCCGCTGTCGAAAGGTTCCGTATTCACGAAGATCACGCTTGCGGGCATCGGGAACACCTTCAAGACCGGCGACAACGTGACCATATCCGGCGCGTCCAATTCAGAATACAACGGCACGAAGGTGATTACCGACGGCGGCACTGATTACATCATCGTGACCGGTTCTCTGTCCGATCAGTTCACCAGCACGGCGACATTCGAGCGGAAAGTACCGGACATGGACTTTATCACGGAGCGAGACAATCGCTTATGGGGATGCTCCAGCAAGAATCACGAGGTCTACTGCTGTAAGGTGGGCGACCCGAAGAACTGGTACAACTACGAGAAGGAAGCAAACAACGCATGGGCGGCGACGGTCGGATCAGACGGAGACTTCACCGGCATCAGCAAGTACGGCACATACCTTATATTTTTCAAGGAGTCAACCTTCCACGTGCTTAGAGGTGACAAGCCGTCGAACTTTTCCCTGCTCGAAAAGACACTGCCTGGTGTGCGCGCTGGCTGTGATAGGTCGCTCGTAACCATCAACGAAACTCTGTATTATGTTTCCAGGGATGGCGTGTACAGATACCTGGGCGGCGTGCCGGAGAAGATCTCAACGAACATCATGCAGGAGATCACTGACGCAACAGCAGCACAGTGCGACGGCAAGCTCTATATGTCGTGCAAGCTGGGAGGCGCACAGACACTGCTCGTGTATGATCCGCTTACCAGTGTATGGGATGTCGAGGACGATGCGACCTTCAAGTTTGTCCAGTATTCGGAAGGCATGCTGCATTATGTCGATGCAGAGAACAATCTCCGTGACATTTACGGCAGCGACACGGCGCCGATCAGATGGTTTCTGGAGTCGGGAGACCTGCGTGGATCTGCAATGGAGCAGAAGTACGTTTCTAAGGTGCTTATCAATTTCGTTATGCCGGTAGGCAGCGAGGTGAAGTTCCTTGCGAAGTTCGACGACGGCCCTATGTGGGAGCAGAAGGGATTCATCCGCAGCACGATGGATAAGACCTACACCATCCCGATCATCCCGAGACGATGCAGCAAGTACCGCATCCGCATCGAGGGCACCGGCCCGTGCAAGATCATCGCGATGGCAAACACTATAGAGCTGGGAAGTGAAATCAATGGCTATATTCACACAGGATACCGCCGATAGTAGCAAGATCGAGTCGTATCTTTATGAACTGAACGAGAATCTGACCTACATGTTTAATAACCTCACGCCGGAAGAGAACTATTCGGAGGCCGCACGGCTGATCTACGCGCAGAGAGGTGAGCGCCTGGCGTCTGTCGAGGTGAAGGCAGACCAGATCGAACTCCGGGTGGAGGACAACGAGAAGCACTACAACACATCCATCACGCTACTGTCAGACCTGCTCTCTCTGAAAGCCGAAACACCGTCCGGTTCCTCTGCGATGGAGCTTTCCGGAGACCGTATCAAGCTGACGACCGGTAAATTCGAGGTCGATGCGACGAATCTGAAAATCGATGCAGCCGGTAACGGCACGTTCAGCGGCACGGTGAGTGCAGCGACCATCGTCGGTGGTACAATCAACGGCTCTACGATCAACAGTACGAACTCGGATATTCCGTTCAAGGCACGTAAAGGATATGTGTCGATCGGAGATTTCACCTGCGATGACAGCTATGGTCGTAATATCTTCCAGTCAGATGATGAGGTGACGGGTATGTCAACCGGCGATGTCGTCGGAACCGGACGACTTCTCTTCTGGGCCGGATGGGACGGAAGTCAAGCAACACTGTCCGTGAATGGGCAGGACAGAGTGGATATCAACGGGACGCTGTATTACAACGGTCAGACGATCCGCTCATATATTAAGAATCTGGTCGGTTCTTCGTCTCCTGGCGACTCAATCGATGACAGCCCATCCGGCGGCCCAACAGGTGACGGAAATGATCTGATTCTCGGAGGTGGCTCATGATTTTATACGACGAAACACAGATAAGAACAGCTCGGGTGCTGCTCGAATCCTTGGAAGTGAGAGGCTATGAAAACTGTAAGAACGTAGTCCTGTTACGGCAGATTTTAGACAGCGGAGAGAAGGAGACGAAGGATGGCAAGAGTGATCGGGACGGGGATTGACCCAACCACATACACAAAGAAAAAGAAAAAAAGCACGTCTCGCGTCGTGGGCAGTGGTGTTAATAGCGTAAACTATCCTGCAGCGCAGCAGACAGATACACAGCCTGCGAATACGCTGAGTCCAATGTCACAGGCAACCCTGCAGCAGGCGGCAGCGGCGGCGACAAACCCACAGCAGGCACAGGTACCGACAGTGGCAGGGGCAACCGGAACGGCAGAAAATAACACACCGACCGGAACCACGCCATCCAATGGAAGCTCTACACCTCTATATGGTTCTGATGGTTCGAAGGCATGGCAGCAGGGATTCAAGCCGACGGAGCTCACTGAGCATTACAAGAACTCGATGCTCGAGACCGACGATGCACGACCGGACAAGTACCAGTCCGCTTACGAGGGCACGATCAACAGTCTTCTCGAGATCATCAGAAACCAGAAGCCGTTTGATGTGAAGTCGGATGCGAACTATAACGCACTTTACGATCAGTACGCGGAGCGATACAAGGCACAGGCACAGCGAGCCATGAATGATGCGATGGCATCCGCGAACGCACAGACTGGCGGCTATGGCTCCACCTATGGACAGGCAGCCGGCCAGCAGGCGTATGATAACACGATGCAGGGGATGAATGACAACAATCTGAATCTTCTGAATCTCGCGTATCAGATGTACACCGATAACCAGGCGAATGACTATAAGAAGTTGAATGCCTACCAGTCGCAGGACAACACCATGTACGGCCGGTACAGGGACGATGTTGCAGACTGGCAGACAGACCGGAACTACAACGCGAACCAGTATTGGAACTCCTTCCAGCAGGATAGAAGCGGCTATGATACTGACAGAAACTTCGGGTACAGCGCAGAGCAGGACGAGCTGAACAGAGACGACAATCAGTACCAGAACGCCGTTACAACAGCTACACAGCTTGCGAAGGCCGGTCTTCCGGTTCCTTCCTACCTCACGGATCGCATCAACCAGTACAACAAAAAGTACGGTTTCTCGGGAGACGCGGCAAGCGCACTTGCACAGATTGCGGCAGCAGCAAAGGCGGCGAAGGCGAAAAAATCTTCCGGATCAGGTGGAAGCAGGCGATCCAGGGGCAGTGGCTCAAGCAAGAGCACGGCGAAAGATATTTACACGGATGATTCCGCATTCAAGAAACAGTATCCGTCTGCCGGAAGTAAAGACACGCGTAACCTGATGGCTCAGTCAGAGTACGAGAGCCGGTATGAGACCGTGAAGAACGATGCCTATGATCAGGCATATGAGGACGCGAAGGCAGAGGGCATGATCGACGCGAAGGCTGCATTCTACGCGCGGAACAGAGCGAAGGAAGCGGCCAGCGCATGGGCTAAGAAAATGTCTGAACAATTTAAGATTATTGGCGATATGTAATCGTTTCCTCCTTTTTGGGGCCGTGGTGGTAACACTGCGGTCCCTTTTTATAGGTCGGTGACGTTTTTTTACGCCTTCACTCATAATTGACGGTAGCAACTTCACTTTAATTTAAGGAGAACGTGATGGCAAAGAAGAGACAAAAAATCGCTAACAGAGAGACGAAGTACGAGCTGCTCCGTCAGTCTGAGCATCGAGATGAACAGAACCATATTGCGAATCAGCCGACACAGCAGCTTTATCGTGAGAACTACTACGAGAAGGATGCGGACGACAATTATTCTCTGAACTCTGCGACACAGCGCAGCATTCAGTCATCGCATGAGCGCTCACAGCGGAAGACCAACATGCAGCAGCGGCAGGCGACCTACAATACAGGATCTGCGAGCACCGTTTCAAGGAACCTGGTGGATGATGTAGGCAAGCGCTATGGATATTCCCGCCCGACGCCGAAGAAGCAGACATTGACGAGTGATGACATCCGAAACGATGCGCTAAACGAGCTCAAGAACCGCTCAACGCCGAGCAACGCCACACCGAGCACGGCCACGCCCAGCACAGCGACGAGAACCGGAAACACGCAGACGACGGTCTCAAAGTCGCTCGTAGATTATGTTGAGGAGAACGGCAACAACAGAACTGCGCAGGCGACGCGGCATCATGCTGCCATGACGGACTTCGCGAACAAGGGCATCAACAAGGCGATCGTCGATGCGATAAAAGCACCGATCAACGCGCTCAGGAACGCTGGCGGCAATCCTCTGAAGATGGCGGACGCGGAAGCGGAAAAGATGCGAAAGCTCGAAAGAAATCCAGCGGCTATTCCTGAACAGATCCGGCAGTACTCTGAAATGACGCCAGGTCAGAAGTACATGTATAACCATCTGTACGACTCGCAGGGCAGAGACGCAGTTGAAGAGCACCGGTCTAAGATCATGGACGACATCAACCGCCGCGTGGCGAAGCAGAACGTAGAAGGCAATATCGCGAACAAGGTGGCCGCCGGGAGAGTGGCTAATCAGTTCATCGGAGGCGTTACGAACAGTGGCGAGGGCCTTCAGAAGATCGCGCAGTGGGCGACGCTCGACAATAAGAAGCGTGCGAAGTCTGTGAATGACTACGAGACAGAGATGCGGAGAGAGAAGGCCGGCAAGATCGAAGGCGTACTGCAGGATGTTGCGTCCGCAGCCGGTAATATGACCGGTTCCGTTGCATTGGGAAATGCTATCGGTACAGCGGGGGGTCTCTCCTCTGCAGCGGCAGCAAAGCTCTCAAGTGCAGCATTTGGAGCGTCGCAGGGTGGCCATGCATACCAGCAGGCGATCAATGAGGGACACAGCACGTTACGATCCGCAGCGTTCGCAGGTGAGGAAGCGGCGTCAGAGTTTCTCACTGAGCAGATTCTCGGTGGTGTCAAGGCACTGGGCGGTTCTTCATGGACCAGATATTCTAAGCTTCCTGGAACAGATGTGGTTGCTTCGAAAGTTGCTGACGCCTCGACCGCACTTCTGAACCCTGAGACAGAGAAGATGGCGATGGGCCAGATTAAGAAAGCCATCGTTGATGGTATGCGGAATAAGAAGGTAAAGGAATATCTTTTCAACGCATTAAGAGAAGGATCGCAGGAAGGTCTTCAGTACTGGACGACCGGAATTGCAAGAAACATCATTCTTGATGAGGGAAGAGACGAAGACGGAAAGCTGAATCCGGTCAAGGGTCTCTCATTTTCTGACCCTAATTTCTGGTATTCAGCAGCAGTCGGCGCGCTCAACTCCGTGGTGATGAATGCTGGCTCGGACCTTACAAGCAATGCAATCAAAAACTCCAATGCTTATAAGGACTACAGATATGAGCAACAGTTTAAGGACGGAAAGTATGTTAATGTGAACGACAACATGTACAGCGAGGTAGACCCGTATACCGGTAATGAGGGATATACGGAGTTTACGGAAGCACCGGTACAGGGCGAGAACATGCAGCCACCGGCGACATACGGTACGACATTCAGTGATACCGAAACGCCAGGCAACATCTTTAAAGATAACAATATTACGGTAACGACAGATGGCAGCGGATCGGACACGAAGGACGCAACCAATGCTGCGGTCGATAAGCTGAAGAAGACGAGACGGAAGCCGGCGAAAACGGCGGACGACACGAAGAATGTGGCGGACGCTACGCATGATGCCGTGAATGAGGCAGTGGACGCGCTGAAGGAGCGCTCAGAGCAGAACACGGCGGATTCAACACCGGATGCAGCGAAGGAGGCGACGCAGGCAGCCGTAGAAGCGATCAATACGGAGGATGCAGCGCCGGTCGCACAGGAGACAGAGGACAGCCAGGACTTGATCCAGGAGCCGACGGCTGAGGAGAGCCAGAATCTGATTGAGGAACCGGCAGGCGATAGCGAGTCGCAGTCTTCAGCCGACATTATCGACCAGGCGTTTAATCGGGGCGGTATCATCAACCAGGATGCGATTAATCATGCGTCACCGGAAGATTTGCAGAAGATCGTGGATATTTTCGAAGGAAAGAACGAAGATTCCGATGAGAGTGCGCCAGTGCAGGAGCACAGCGAGCAGCTGCAGGAACCGGAGCCGAAAACAAACGAACCTGTCGGAAATTCCGACAGGAAGCTCACGACGAATCAGCTTCATGATAAGCTCAAGAGCAACGGAAAGTTTACGGCTGATCAGATCGAGTACGAAATCACCGCAGACGAGGATGGCTATGTTGGCCGCCTTCGTGACACAAAAAACGACAAGTTCGGCGGCATGATCGTCGATGGTCGGGCTCTTCGCTATGTCACAAAACCGTATGAATCACGTGACGCGGTTATCGATGATCTTACTGCATTTGCGGAAAATAATGGCCTCACGAGGAATGAGAAAGCGGCTGCCGAAGCGGACAGCTTTGTTTCTGGTGGAATTCTTCAGCCGGATGTGGCCGATGCGTTAACGGACAGAGCGTACAAGCGTTTCGGAACGAAGGAAGCAGAGAGACGAACATACATCGATTTCTTCTCACTTGGATCTGAGCAGTGGCCGTCTGTCGATACATCGACCGTCTATAAGTGGGACAATTTCATGTCGCAGGTTTACCAGGCGGGCTTAAATGGCGAGCCGTACTCGAGATTATCGAATGACAGCAACTTCGCTGAGTTCTACAAGATGCCGGTCGGACCGGATGCTGCTGACGCTATGTGGAAACTGGGGTATAATCAGTACAACATCCGCAAGCAGAAGAATGAAGAAAAGAAGGAAGAGCCGAAGGAAGCACCGAAGGAAGCATCAAAACCAGCGCCAGCGGCAAAAACCAGTCCTGCAGCGCCGGAGAAAAAGCCGGTCGCAAACAGCAATCCGCAGTCATCCATCGCGGATAGAGTTGCAGAGAAGGTTGCGTCCGGCCAGTCGTTTACGGCAAACTGGCTTTTTGATGTTGCGAATAATGCTTATGGCGGAACGATGGCTGATGGCACATATTCCGTAAAGGATGCTTATGACGGTATGGAGCTGGGCATCAACAAGTATCTGATGAATGCCGATTTCGTAAAGGCAGGAAACGGATCACTTGAAGACGCGCTCAACACTCTGTCAGAGCTTCAGGGCATCATGCGTAATATCCCTACGCAGACGAAGAGAACCGAAGAGATGGAATCATATCAGCAGTTCTCTACGCCGCCGACGATTGCGTTTACCGCAGCACGCTTAGCGAATATTACGAGTGATGATGTTGTGCTTGAGTCGTCCGCCGGCATTGGCGGTCTTGCACTTTTGGGTAAGGCATTTGGCGCGAAGGTTTATGGCAATGAGCTTTCAAAGCGCAGACTTGCTTTCCTTAATGAGCTCGGACTCGATGGCACATTCAACGAGAATGCAGAGCAGATCAATAACGTTCTTCCTGACGATGTTCAGCCGACCGTGGTTATCATGAATCCGCCGTTTTCATCTACGGCAGGCAGAATGAAGACCAACAAGACGGCCAATGCAAAGCGACACATCGAGCAGGCACTCGACCGTCTCCAGGAAGGCGGCAGACTGGTCGCTATTCTCGGTCGCGGCATGGCGGATGATGCACCGTCGTTCTCCGCATGGTGGAATGACCTCCGCAGGGAATACACCATCCGGTCGAACGTGCGTATTGACGGTTCGAACTATCAGAAGTATGGAACTACTTTCGACGACCAGCTGGTAGTCATTGATAAGGTAGGCCCACAGGAAGGAAAGACCTTAACCGGAGAGTATAAGGAGCTTTCCGAACTGCTGACCGACCTGGAAGGAGTAAGAAATGAGAGAAACCCGATTAGTAGATCAGACATGGAATCTGATAAATCTTTTTCAGAATCTGGGGCAGGACGACCAGGAGTGGTTCCTGAACGAACTGAACGATCCGGATCAGGCACTCATGATGGCAGCGGAGATGATGCCGCCGACAGACGAGGAATTTCTGGAAGCCGTGAAGAAGGGCTGGGAGAATCTGGTGGACGAGGAGTACGCCGAAACGGTAGTGAGAGAGATTCCAGAAATCCTGGAAAATCTGAAGACGGTAGAGTGGGGACCGGAAGAAGTACCGAGCGACGAGTATCTGAAAGCAGCAGCAAAGGCAATGAATCCGATTCTGGAAGGGCTGATCAGTCAGTAAAGCTGGAGAAGCCGGCATCCAGTGAAAAGGCAGAACGTGTAGCCAATGTCGATATTAACAGCACATTCACACCATATGTGCCTGAGAAGGTGCGGATTAATGGAGCAAAAGCGCATCCGGGCAAGCTCGTAGAGAGTGCAGCCATGGGTGCAGTAGAACCGCCAGACGCAACGTATGTGCCGCATCTTCCGCAGGAGCTTATTGATAGAGGCATGCCTTCAAGCGCACAGCTTGAGAATATCGTATATGCAGGACAGGCGCACCAGCAGTTTTTACCGAGCGGAGAACGTAAGGGATACTTCATCGGCGATGGAACCGGTGTAGGAAAGGGACTTCAGCTCGCATCGATCATCCTTGATAATTTTAACCAGGGACGCAAAAAGGCTGTGTGGGTAAGTGAAAAAGAAAGTCTGATTGAAGACGCTCAAAGAGACTGGGCAGACCTTGAACAGGATAAAAAGGATGTATTCTCATTCAAGAAATTCAAGAACAAGGATATTGCTGCCAGCGAGGGTATTTGTTTCGCTACCTATGATACGCTGGGTTCAAGAAAACAGGATGGTATCGATCGCCTTACAAACTGGCTTGGTGAAGATTTCGATGGCGTAATCGTTCTTGATGAGGCACACAACATGAAAAATGCTGTGCGTATCAAAAAAGCGCGTGGAAGTAGTGAGCCGACGCAGAAGGCAATATGGGGTCTTAAACTTCAGGAGGCTTTCCCGAAGGCAAGAATCGTCTATGCAACGGCGACAGGCGCATCTTCTATTGAGAACTTCGCATACCTCGAAAGACTCGGACTTTGGGGGCCTGGTACTTCATTCGCAAATTTCAACGATTTTTATACGAAGGTGTCTGCTGGCGGCTTAGCTGCCATGGAGCTTGTTGCACGAGATATGAAGTCATTGGGCGACTACATGGCACGAAGCATCAGCTATGACGGTGTACAGTATGACACGATCGAGCACGAATTAACTCCGATTCAGCATGAAATCTATGACAAGATGAGTGATGCATGGCGAGTTGTGCTTCGAAATATCGATAAGGCACTCGAATTGACCGGAGCTTCCAATAACGGTAATGCAAGGGGAGCTGCGGCAAGCGCGTTCTGGGGCTCGTTACAGAGATTCTATAATCAGATTCTTACATCGATGGCCATGCCAAGCGTACTTTCGGATATTCAGACTCAGCTTGACAATGGTAAAAGCGTTGTAATTCAGCTTACAAATACCAATGAAGCAGAAGCAAAGCGGAAGATCGCTGATAACGCCAAAAATGGTGGTGATCTCGACGACCTTGACCTCACACCGTCGGAGACATTGATCGATTTCCTTCAGAAGTCATTCCCTGTGCAGTCTTACGAAGAGTACCAGGACGAGAATGGAAATACTCACTCTAAACCTGTCACCAATAGCAATGGCGAACCGGTACTTGATAAGAAGGCGATCGCATTAAGAGATAAACTGATCGAAGAAGTCGGGCAGATGCAGGTGCCAGACGGCCCGCTTGAAATGTTGCTGGATACATTCGGCGTGGATAACGTGGCTGAGGTTACCGGAAGAACGAGACGAGTCGTTTATCATCGGCAGCCGGATGGTTCCATGAAACGAGTTGTTGAGAAGTGGAGCAAGGATAAGGGCGAAGCTGATACAGCGGCATTCCAGGCCGGCAAAAAACGAATCCTTATTTTCTCAGAGGCGGGCGGTACCGGAAAGAGCTACCACGCAGATCTGCGCGCAAAGAATCAGCAGCAGCGAGTCCACTACATTCTCCAGGCAGGATGGAAGGCAGATGCAGCGATTCAGGGATTGGGACGTACGCACAGAACGAATGAAGCAAGCGCACCCATTTATAAGCTGGTAACGACCAATGTAATGGGTCAGAAGCGTTTCACTTCGACGATTGCGAAGCGCCTTAATCAGATGGGTGCACTCACGAAGGGCCAGAGAGACGCAGGAAGCGGCGTGTTCAGTGAAAGGGATAATCTTGAAAATCCGATTTCTGAGGATGCACTTGCAAAATACTATGAGAGTGCACCGGATGAAGTAATCAGAGAACTTGGAATCAAGATTTATGATAAGAATGGTCTGATTAATAAATCATCTACCGATTTACGAAACGTGCCGAAGTTCTTGAACCGAATCCTTGCACTGCGAGTAGAGGACCAGAACGAAGTGTTCGAAAACTTCTATTCTATTCTCGAAGAAATGACCGAAAACGCGATGAAGGACGGAACACTTGACCGTGGCATGGAGTCCTACAAGGCGGATAAGATCGAAGTCGCAGACGAAAAGCCTGTTTACCAGGATGAGAATACGCATGCCGAAACAAAATACGTACAGCTGAAGGTCTATAACAGACCTACGCTTATTCCGTATGAAAATGTTGAAGACGCGCATCTGAACTTTATGGGCATGTACCGGCTGAAGGATGGTTCTGTGAGAGCCGTGTATAAAGGCAGCACGACTACCGACAAGCGCACTGGCGAAGTCGTTCAGAAGTACAGGCTTGATGGTCCTGTGAGGGGAAAGAGCAGCTACTTTGTAGAAAAAACGTTCAATGAGCAGGCCGAAAAGCTGCCAAAGAAGGAGTGGAAGAAGGCGTGGGAGGCGGAAACGCAGAAAGCGCCGGAATATGTAGAAAATACGCTGCATATGCTTACCGGAACACTTCTTCCGATCTGGAGCAAATTACCAGAAAACAACACGCGAGTTATGCGTATCGTTACCACGGATGGAAAGCAGTATCTCGGTCGAGTTATCAGCCCGGATCAGATCGACTCTGTGCTTCGCAATCTCGGCACTGCGCGTACAAAGAAGCAGTACACATTGAAGTCTCTAATGTCAGAGGTCCTTGATAAGAATCAGGAACTTGTACTCAGAGACAACAGGTGGAAGATCAGAAGACGGAAAGTGTCTGGCGAGTGGAGAATCGAAGTCACTGGTAGCAATCTCTGGGCATTGAACAGAGTTGAAGGAATCATTTCGGAAACCATCGGATATGAAAAGAGATACTTCGTTCCGACCGGATCTAAAGGCGAATACACACTAGGATCAATCATCCGCTCAAATCCTGTCATGGATGTAAGGTCTGCGGGCACAGAGGACGATGATGGCGTGCTTCATAGTCTGTCTGCTACGGATCGGAATCACACTTCGTTGAGAAATAGCCTGCCGGGTGAAGAAAGCACGCAGCATACGCATACGAATGGCGATGGACTTCATGTAGGAAAAGTTACAGTAATTGGAAAGCCATTTACTGGAAAGACTCCTGTGGAGACAAAGACTGCAAGGGAAAGAGTACTGGTACCTAAACCGGCGCTTGATAAAGCAGCTTCTGTTATGAATGATGCGCGTAGCGACAAGAATACCAAGAGTTTTAAAGGCTTTGTGAAGTCCGAGTATCAGAAAATCTTTGGAGAAAAACGGCGGATGCCGGTTCAGGGAGTTCGTTTTAACAATCAGCCATACGTGGTTGATTTAAACGGAAGCCTGGTTGCAAAGGTAATTAACGATAAGAACATAAGTCCTGAAAAACTTGCGGTTATTGGCACATTAAATGAGGTTGTAAAGAATGCAACTTTTGTTGGTAGCGGAACCTATATAAAAGACGGCAAGAACAGGAATCAAAACGTTTCTAGATATGATTATTTCGAAACGGATGTTGAGATTGATGGAAAGCCATATGTTGTAGCGTTTGACGTGGAAGTGTTCAGAGATAGTAATAATTACAGAACACATAAGGTTATAAATGAAATGAACCTGACAGGGAGCGGCTTACCCGGTCCAGCACCGGGGGCCCTTGACCCATCAGGTTCTACAGATAGTATAACACAGAGTGAAAATTCTGAACAGTTAAATGCGAAGGTTTCTTCGGATTCTTCAGATAAGCAGCACCAGCAGAACTGGACCGCTGAGAAGAATAAGGACAGCACGGAGACTTCATCGAAGCGTCTGTCAGACATCATTGGTCAGGCGGCGCATGACTGGGGATTCAATGTAACATCCGGCACACGGTATGTGAAGGGTGAAGGAAACATGGGCGAGTTCAATGAGCGGAACCGCGGAATTCGGACGAAGATCACGAACGACCTTCCGACCTTCTCGCACGAGTTCGGTCACTGGCTCGACAAGACCTACAACATCACTGGCAGCGCACGACTGCCGAAGGAAGTACGCAAGGACATCGAGACCGCATTTTTCATGAACCCGGACAATGCTGATCTCTATAGTGGAAAGAGCGCATCGGTCAAGTTAAAGGAGGGACTTGCAGAGTTTGTAAGATACTACTTACAGAACCGCGATGCAGCGCGTATCGATTTTCCAAAGCTCACAGACTACATCCTCAAGCAGATGAGCCCTGGGGAGCTTGCGAAGTTTAACGGCTTCGCGGATCAGGTGAACGCATACTATTCGATGGACGCTGGCGACGCGAAGAGCTCGATCAGACTGAAAGAGGATAGCCGACCGGACTACCGGACGAACATGGAGAAATTTCACGACTGGTATCATGGCTGGTATCAGGAAAATGTAGATTCCGTTCATGGCTTCCGCGAGTTCGATGTCAGAAACGGCACCAATACATATACCTATGCGACGAATGCAGCCTATACGGATGCACGAGTGGCACAGACCATCATAGAGGGCATCTATGATCTGGACGGTAATTATATTGGCCCAGGTCTTAAAGATGCGCTCTCCGGTATCGATGTGAACGACAAGGAAGTTTATATCGCATTCGGTGAGTACCTCGCTTTGAAGCATGGTATTGAGTGGATCGCCCAGGGCAAGCGTGTATTTGCGGATGACCGCAAGAACAACGCGCAGTGGATGGAGAACCGGATCTCGGAGATCGAAGCAGAGCACCCTGAGTTCATCGAAGCTGCTGACAGACTGTACAAGTTTGAAAGCGACTTCATGTGGACTTACGCGGTTGGCGAGGGGCTGATTTCTGCGGACGCATACAAGGCGATGCAGAAGGAGAACCCTTGCTATGTACCGTTCTTCCGTGCAGGCTTCAAGGAGCGCGGCAATTCTCTGTTCAAGGCAAAGGGCAGCGGACGTGATTTGATCCATCCAGTTGATAACATCATCGACAACATCACGAAGCTCCAGAATGCAGCTGCGAGAAACGCAGTCATGCTTCAGCTCAGAAGAGAAGCCGTAAGAAGTAAAGCAGATGCTTTATTCATGGAAAAGATGCCTGATCCGAAGGTTCCGGTCGAAGTCGATCTTCGCGGAATCAAGGACCGTCTCTATAACGAAACGCATGACATTGCCGGTATCGAAATCGCACCGGAAATGCAGGATGCTTTACAGGAAGTCATTGGTTCCATCGATGATACGATGACGCAGTTCCAGCTTGGAAAGGCGAAGCCGAACAGAGGTGAGATCAAGATTCTTGTAGCCGGTAAGCCGGAGTTCTGGAAGATCAATGATCCGCTGCTTCTTAGCTCTATCACTTCCATGGACTACCGGAACGCCAGCAAGGTGATCACGGCATTCGGATCTGTTTCAAGATTCATCACGTCAAACATCACCGGTAACAACGTGATCTGGTCGGTATTCTCTAATGCGCCGAGAGATCTACAGACGCTGCTTACGTACTCGATGGCGACGAAGAATCCTGGAAAGATGCTGCAGGGTGTCGCAGATACCTACCTCAACTACATCAACAACGCACGGGGCAAGAGTGTTGATCCGCTCTTCTCCGAGTATCTTGCGATGGGAGGTGAGGGCGCACCGGTATGGTCCGGAAGCAAGGACTATGTAAAGGACATGCGAAAGTTACTCAGCTCTACGAGAGAGCACCCAGAAATGAATCCGCTCAAATGGGCGATGTTTGTTTCGGATATGATCGAGATGGGGCCGAGATTCGCAACCTATAAGATGTGCCGTGAAGCCGGCATGAATCCACAGAAGGCGTTTTATGCTGCGATGGATATCACGGTGAACTTCCGTAGAAATGGCATCAATTCAAAAACGCTCAACCAGTTTATCCCGTTCTTCAATGCTGGCGTGCAGGCAACAGACAAGATGATCCGGTACTTCACTGCCGAGGATCTTCGGGAGATGAAATTCGTCGGCGGTGCCGGAGACGGTGGAGACGGTACCGGAAAATGGGTTGAGGTGAACGGCAAGGAGAGAGGACGGGCGATTGCAGGAAGAGTTGCATTCTCCGTAGCGCTGTCTTTGATCATGGCCGCACTCGTCGTCGCATGGTCGCGTAGGAATAAGGAGAGCAAGGATGATTTCGATATGCTTTCGAACTACACGAAGAACTCCTACTTCTGTATCTCGTTAGGCGATGGAAAGTATTTCACCATCCCGAAGGGACAGAACGTAGCTGTGCTGGAGTCGTTCTTTGAGAGACTTCTTGAAAGAACGGTGGGTGATAACGACCACGCTTTCGATGAGTACTACAGCTACCTGACAGAAAGTACACTTCCGAGTATTGCGTCGAATTTTGCGGAGTACCCGGTAAATGTACTGGCAAACGGTGGACAAGAAGCAACACTCGACCTTATTTCTGGCACTTTGGGCTCTCTTGGCGCTGTTGGTGAAATGGCGCAGCTGTTTGCAAACAAGGACTATCTTGGCCGACCGATTGTGAGTAAGCAGAACAAGGACAAGGACTATAGATTGCAGTACAGTGAGAAGAGCAGCGAAATGGCGTACCTGCTTGGAAAATACGGCGGGTGGAGCCCACAGATGGTTGATCATTTCGGCAAAAACATTCTCGGCTGGATGTGGTCATATCCTTCCGCGATTTTCCCGATCAACGACGGAAAGGGAGTGAAGGGAAAGCGCGACTGGACGATGGGTGTGAAGAATACGTATCTTCGCGATAATGTCTATTCGAATGATCTCGGCAACTGGATCTACGATAAGTCGGGTGAGTCCTCTAAGATGTACAAGTCTTATGGCACGAATGAGCAGGCACTGGAAAGTACGCTCGACAGCAACATGAAGTCGTACTACCAGAATACGATCGGCCTTGCGAAGGGTCAGGAGGATGAACGAGAGATCCGTCGCGCTGCACTCGACAAACTGAAGGCATACCGGAAGGAGTCGGATCACGGCGTAGAAGATGCAGACCGGAAGGCGATCTACGACATCGTGGAAAGCAACGGTAACAGCTCGATTCTTCCTGGCGTTATGGATACGTCCATCAAGTCGGACGGTAAGACCTACGATCTGAGCGGCAAGGAGTACATGCAGTACCAGGACGCATACGAGAGTTACTACTACGATCTGGCGGACGACTGCATTAACCCAGGCGACAGCGAGGACAAGCAGAGTCAGATCTCCGGTGAGCTGAAGCAGCTCGCGAGAGAACAGGCGATGGACGAGATCCTTTCGAAGAAGGGGATCGAGTCGGGCAAGCCGTCAAAGCTGAAGGACTGGACGGATTCCGGCTATGATGCAGAGGACTACTTCTCATTGAAGGATAAGATGAACGCTGCAAAGGTCGGTAAGGATGGAACTGATGCCAGGAAGAAGGCAGTCGGAAGTGTAATCAACAGCAGCGGACTTTCGGCAGATGCCAAGAAGAAACTGTGGGAGATTGCAGGATATAAAAGCAAATAAACAGTAGAACGAGGAGTTCCCGGCGACGGGGGCTCCTTTTTCATAGGTCGGTTTGTTTTCGCTTGCAAAGCATTTACATTGTAATAAGAACAGGTGTAGTAGCCTGATGAAAGACTCACGGGATAGACCGCGCAAGCTAAAGGAGCTTATTTTATGACGAAATTCAAGTTAAACCTCCATGCGTTTGAGGGAGACGGCGGTGCCGCTTCCGGGGCAGCAGGAGCATCGGGCGATGCAGGCCAGGCCGCCGCTGGCAATGGGGCGAGTCTCATAGCAGACGGTAATCAGCCGGACGCCACGGCAGCAACAGGCACAGAGTTTGAGACATTCATTTCCGGACACCAGGATGAAGCCAAGAAGTGGTTTGATACGAAGTTCCAGGAAGTGTTCAACAAGCGGTTCAAGGACTATAAGTCCATGGAAGGCCGGGTAAAGGCCGGTGACCAGGTGATGCAGATGCTCGCCACCAAGTATGGCATCGAGGATGCCAGCGACATCAAGTCCATCACGCAGGCGCTGAAGGATGATGATTTCCTGTACGCAGAGCGCGCAGAAGCGAACGGGCGCACCATCGACGAGCAGCGTAACTGGGACAACCTGGAAAGAGAGAACCGCGAGTTCCGCGAGGCCCAGAGACAGGCAGAGCGGCGCGAGCAGATTGATCGGCAGATGGCAGAGTGGGACAAGCAGAGCGCAAACTTAAAGGCGCTGTTCCCGTCCTTCGATCTCGATACCGAACTGCGTAATCCAGATTTCGAGAGTGCACTTCGGAGCGGGCTTTCCATGGAGAGAGCGTTCTATGCGGTGCATGGAGACGAGATCGTGTCCGGCGCGATGCAGACGACGGCCAATGCCGTAAGAAGCGCGACCGTGCAGGATATGGCAGCGAGAAGGTCGAGACCGAGAGAGAACGCAATCGGTTCACAGGCTGCAGCGAAGGTGTCAAAGGATGTGCATAAACTTTCGAAACAGGAAAGAGCGGAGATCGCCAAGCGCTCTATGTTTGGAGATGTTCGCTTCTGAAAAGGAGCATTATGCATACAGCAAAGATTTATAAGTTAAACCTTCATGCGTTTGATAACGTTATCAACGCAACGACCTCCGCGTCGTCCGGCAACAACCTGGCACCGGAGATCAAGACCTATTACTCTGATTACCTCATTGACCTTGCAGAAGCAGAGCTCGTGCATGATCAGTTCGGTCAGAAGAGAAACATTCCTTCCGGTAACGGTAAGGAGATCGAGTTCAGACAGTTCATGCCGCTGGCGAAGATCCAGGACGCACTCGTCGAGGGTGTAACACCGGATGGCCAGGCGCTTGATACCTCTGCACTTACTGCGAAGGTGAAGCAGTACGGCGGTTATGTTATCATCACCGACCTGCTCGATCTGACATCGATCGACAACGTAAAGACTGAGGCGACGCAGCTGATCGGCTCTCAGGCTGGTCGAAGCCTGGATACGGTCACCCGTGAGATTCTGAACGGCGGTACCAATGTTCAGTACCACGAGGCAGAGAGAGCCGGTAGAGCGGCACTCCTCGAGACCGATACACTGACCGTCAAGGCGATTCGTGCAGCCGTGAGAACGCTGAAGCGTCAGAATGCACGTACCATCGATGGCAGCTATGTTGGTATCATTCACCCGGATGTTTCTTACGACCTGATGTCCGACCCGAACTGGGTTGAGTGGCAGAAGTACACCTCCCCGGACAAGATGTACAACAACGAGATCGGTAAGATCGCCGGCGTGCGTTTCGTAGAGACCACCGAGGCGAAGATCTTCGAGAAGGTCGGCGGCGGTTCCGGCACGAAGTTTGATGTATATTCCACCCTGATCATCGCAGCAAATGCGTATGGTACGACCAACATCGAGGGTGGCGGCCTGCAGCTCATCGTGAAGCAGAAGGGTTCTGCCGGTACGGCTGATCCGCTCGATCAGAGATCGACCATCGGTTGGAAGGCGACCAAGACTGCAGAGCGTCTGGTTGAGGACTACATGGTACGTATCGAGACCGCTTGCTCTTACAAGGCATCCTGAGTCTAAGCATGCATGGGGCCGATGAAGCCCCATGCGATATTAAAGGAGATAGATATGGCAGTGAAGAAGAATGAAGCTGAGCCGATTGAGGCAGTAGCAGAGGAGATCGCTCCTGTTGAGGAGACCGCAGAGGATACTGCTCCTGTTGAAAAGAAAGACGACTACGTTGCGCATGCGCCGCTCTTTAAGGATGGCGAGAAGTATAAGTTCCCTCTAAACGTAACCGTGAATGGCGTGAAGTATTCTGTGCCGCGTGGTGTGCCGCTTATGATTCCTAGAATCGTCGCGGATATCATCGATCAGTCGATCGCACAGGACTCGCACGCACGGGAGCTTGATGCAAGAATGCAGAAGACGCAGGTGGTGAATTTTTAAGGGCACTGTTATGAGTACAAAGTATATTACAATGATTGGGGCCATTGGCGGAATCCTCGTTTCCGCGTTCGGCGGATGGGATTATTATATGCAGCTTTTGGTCATTTCCATGTGCGTGGACTACATCAGTGGCGTGCTTGTGGCAGCAGTCTGGCACAGATCAACGAAGAGCAAAGACGGAAGTCTTGAGTCACGCGCTGGATTTAAAGGGCTGATCCGAAAAGGCATGATTATTCTTGTTGTACTCGTGGCCCATTACATGGACCTCACGATTGGTACGCAGTATATTCGAAATTCTTTAGTGATTGGCTTCTCTGCAAATGAAATTCTTTCCATTTTGGAAAATGTTGGGCTTATGGGTGTGGAGTATCCAGACGTTATGAAGCAGGCCATTGAAGCACTGAAAAAGCAGGGCACCGGATCAGACATGCCGGAAGGCAGATAAACGATGTAACTGGAGCCATCATGGTGATGGCTCTCACAATATATTTTAAGAAGGAGAACATTATGATTCCTACACAGACAGATTTTCCAATCGATTACCCAATTGTTCCAGACGAGAAGCAGGTACACGACACGCTCAAGACAAAGGCAAAGAATGACCCGAAAGGCGAAGCTGGTCAGGGCGAGTCCAACATGACAAGCGGTGAGAAGCCGAAGAGACAGTAATTATGCCTTATGACATTTCAAAGGTAATCAGCACAGCAAAAGGTGAAGTTGGTTATCTCGAAAAGAAATCAAATAAGAATCTCGACAGCAAGACGTGGAATGCAGGTCACGCGAATTACACGAAGTATTGGCGTGACCTCGCCCCGTCGATGCAGGGGCAGCCATGGTGTGATGCATTTGTATCGTGGTGTTTCATGAAGCCTTTCGGAAAGAATGCGGCGAATAAGCTGCTTTGCGGCGGCCTTCATTCTTTCTATACGCCAACAAGTGCATCACTATATAAGAAAAACAATCAGTGGTTTTCGACTCCCGCAGTCGGTGATCAGATTTTTTTTAAGAGTACCAGAATCTATCATACCGGAATTGTCTATAAAGTAGATAAGTACTATGTGTACACCATCGAGGGCAATACGAGCGGCGCAAGTGGCGTCGTTGAGAATGGCGGTGGCGTATGCTACAAGCGTTATCCTCTTAGGTATGAGAAAATCGCCGGTTATGGCCGCCCTGCGTATGGCGCACAGGTAAATCCTACTGCCAGCTATCCTATGTGGGTGAAGTCCGGTAACAACTGGTTTTACCGTTTAGAGGACGGAAAGAATGCGCATGGATGGATGACCATCAACCATCACAAATACTGGTTCGACGAAAGCGGACGTATGGTGACGGAGTGGAGACTAATCGACGGAAATTGGTACTATTTCCAGCCAGAAGAAGGAAAGGGAGCAAGCCTTGCAGGTGCGCTCTATGTTTCCGATAAGGACGGAAAGCAGCACATTTTAACTGAATAACTGCTAGGAGGTGTACTATGATGAACTTTAATTTTAATCCTTATGCATACGCCGGAGGATATTCCGGGCAGGGCTTTCAACAGCCGGAAGCTTCTGCACCGATCTGGGTGCAGGGGGAAGCCGGCGCAAAAGCATATATTGTTCCGGCTGGAAGGACGGTATGGCTGATGGATTCAGAAAACCCGGTGTTCTATATCAAGAGCACGGACGTAAATGGAATGCCGCAGCCGCTTCGGACGTTCGACTTTACGGAGCGGAAAGAGCCTGCCAAAAATGAGAATATGTCGTCACAGTACGTCACGAAGGAAGAAATGAAGTCTTATATTGATGAACTTTTGAAGAAGGGAGAGGACCATGAATCCACTGTTTGATCGAAATACAGGTAACACGCCGATGAGTGATTTTTCAAACATGATGACTCAGTTCAACCAGTTCAAGAACAGCTTCAATGGAAATCCAAAGCAGATTGTAATGAATATGTTGCAGAACGGCCAGATGTCACAGCAGCAGTTTAACCAGCTGAAGAGCATGGCACAGCAGTTCATGAACATGATCGGACATAAATAGATCGGTTTTATTATCTTCAAAGATAATATACATTCATAGTAGTTAAGGGCACTACCTTCTGGCCAGAGGGATAACAACTTGTTTTATTTTTAAGCGAGGTATAAAAATGGCACTTGGAAGCGAAATGACACCGGCTGACATTGCCGCTGTCACAGGAAACAATAATTATGGATGGGGGAATGACTCCGCATCCTGGATCATCATCTTATTTCTGTTTATCTTCATGGGATGGGGTGGAAGAGGTTTTGGCATGAATAATGCAGGACCTTGCAATCCGGCTACCGCGAATGATATGCAGAGAGGATTCGATCAGCAGGCACTGATCGGTGGTCTGAACGGCATCCAGTCGGCAGTAACGAATGGTTTTTCACAGGCTGAGGTTTCCGGCTGCAACAGGCAGGCAAACCTTATGCAGCAGCTGAACAATATGTCGTATGCACAGCTTTGCGGCATGAACCAGCTGCAGACAGGTATTTCGGACATTAAGTACACGGTTGCTTCAGAGAATTGTGCGGATCGCACAGCGCTCAATCAGGCGATGCAGAACTTGATGGCTTCGAATACTGCGAACACACAGGCAATCTTAAATAAGCTTGAGCAGAATCAGATGGATGCGAAGAACGACACCATTGCACGGCTTCGTACTCAGCTGGATCTTGCGAACCTTTCGGCATCGCAGACTGCACAGACTTCACAGCTCATGGCTGCACAGGCAGCAAATGCGAATAACATTGTGAACCAGCTTGGACGGCCTGCACCTGTTCCTGCGTACATCGTACCTAATCCGTACACTGGAAGCGGAACGACGACTGGAGGAACAACGACATGATGGCAGAATCTCTGGAAAAGATTGAGAGCATGGTATGTGAAGGGCTGGACCAGATTGCAGAAAAAGGTGAACTGTCCAACAGTAATCTTGATGTAGTCGATAAGCTCACGCACACACTGAAGTCCATTAAAGCAATCGAGTCTATGGGATACAAGCATGCCGGCTTAGACATTCATACGGTACTCGAGGGTGCGAAGAAAGACGTTAAGCAGGCTGATTCTATTAGCGTAGATGACGTTCGCAAGATGCTCAATGAATGCATCGGCAAATTGGGCGGCTAGTAGTTAATGGTTTATGGGGCTCTGAAAGTATTCGGAGCCCCATGTCTTTTGCAGGTGGAATAAATGATTGAAGTTGTAGGAAGGGAAATGGTCATCCCTAGAGAAGAGTTTAATATCGGAACCAACTACGACACCAACTCGGAAGCACGTATCTTCCATATGAAAAGAGTAACAAGTGGCGGCGTTGACCTTGCGAACCTTTCGTTTGTGCTGGATCTACGGTACGCAAACGATAAGGTTGACACCGCAGCGCTTGTGAAGGAGACGACAGACAAGGATATTAACCTGAGCCTATCGATCGTAAAGAATATGTTGCAGGTGCCAGGATCTGTAATTATTCAGATCAGAGCACTTAACGCAGATGGAAATGTGAAGTGGACTTCCTATCCAGGTGCGTTTTTCGTCGAGGACGCGATCAATACTCCGGCAGAATATACCGGAAAACTGACAGAGCTTGAGCGCTTTGAAGCAGATTACGAATCCTATCAGAGGGCTGAAGCTGGACGAGTTGCGGCAGAGGAGAAGCGTGTCACTGCTGAGACGGATCGAGAGAGCGGCGAGACCGCAAGGGAGACCGCGTTTAATGCTGCCATTGCCGATTTTAACAACGACCGTCAGGAGCTTAAAGACTTTAGAAATTTATCCGAATCTTATGCGCACGGTAACACCGGAGTAAGAGAAGGTGAAAATACTGACAACTCAAAGTATTACGCAGCGCAGGCACAGGAGAGTTTCGAGAATACAGCTTTTCTTATGAACTTAACTATCCCATATCTGCACGTAGACTTCACCACCGGGGACCTGATGTACAATCAGGATGTATCGGCGGCAGGTAAAGTGACAGTTGATTTTAATATTGATACAAGTACCGGAGATTTAATGTATGAAATCTCGACTATTTAGGAGGTCACATGGCAGAAAAGAGTGCAGGTAGAGTCCTGCTGATTCCAAAGGGAGTATTTACAATCGGAACAAATTATACTCCGCTTGATTTTGTCGCATTCGGTTCGAACAACTACGTTTGTAAGAAGGCTACAGACGGAACCAAAACGCCAGTAGAAGATACTGCGTCGTGGCAGATGCTGGCGGCTGGTTTCGATAGTCATAATATCGCGGCTGAGTATAGTGAAGAGGCTACCTATCATACAGGAGATATTTGCATCAGCGGTGGAAACCTTTATAAGGCAAAGCAGGATATCAATGCTGCTGAGGCATTCACGGCAGGCCATTGGGAAGAGATCACCGTCGGACAGGAACTCACGTCGCTCGAAACGACGAAGGCTGACGCAAGCGATGTAACCACTCTGAAAGAGAAAGTAGGCACGACTGCACTCACCACCACAGCAGCGGATCTGAGCGGCGCGGTAAATGAAGTCAAGGCCGCGACTGATACGAACGCAAGTGCGATCACTAAATTAAATAGTGACTTCAATAATAGAATTTTTATTAAAGATACAGGTGACAAAAAAACCTTTGATATAAAAATTTCCAGTGGATGGATATTCGCGTATAGCCTTGGCAGTGATGGAATTACTGGCTATCCTAATATCTATAATTATCGATGTAATTATAATAGAAATGAAGTTAGAGTGACTAAAATGACTAAAACTGACGATCAAACTTGCACGGCAACAATAAGTAATGATACTATCCATTTTACTTTTAGTTCCATGTGGATAAGGACTATAATCTTGGCATATTAAAATGAAAGATAATTATATCTGCCTCCACGTACTCCATACCCCATTATTTGAGTGCCGAAAAAACAAACTGTCATAGTTTATAACAAAACATAACTGATGAACAAAACCGCCGTTGAAATCCTGGCTGACGTTTAGCCATACGACATAACCACTCATTGGAGCGTTTTTTAAATCTCTCCCGGTATAGATTCCTAGTGTTGTACAGTCATTCATATCACCACTGGCTTTGCTTACTTTAAAGCCTGAAAGATCACTAT
>ERZ1034980.285-NODE-285-length-41430-cov-253.493414_pt1 | contig 41430 bp, 71 predicted proteins | sample MGYA00520622_ERZ1034980 | MGnify/ENA primary metagenome ERZ1034980 (study PRJEB33766, sample SAMN09781791) | gut metagenome | biome: gut microbiome | host: Homo sapiens | place: Madagascar | study: EMG produced TPA metagenomics assembly of the PRJNA485056 data...
GCCGCTGGAACCCGCCGTGCTGGAATCGCCGCTGGAACCCGCCGTGCTGGAATCGCCGCTGGAAAAAGGTTTTTTGCCCTTCACCCGATTAAAAACGGCATTCACCGTAGCTTTTACCAGCCCTGCAAAATTCACCTCACCTTTCACTGTCAGCTCAGTGCAGGCCAGTTTGCTGTCCTCTCCGCTTTTATCCACGTTCCCGCCGCACTCGACCTCAAAAAAGCGAGGGCTGTTTTTCAGAGGGTAGTAGTGCAGCACATCCAGCGGGTTCTCGCAAGCGTGCATACCAGCGTGGCAGCAGTCAGCTTTGTCCTCATGGTAGGTCTTGCCCACCTCATACTGCTTGCCACGGCACTGCATATTTTTGTCCATGGCCTTGTAGGCTATGATCTTTTCACTCATGCTTATACCTCCTTAACAAACTTCCCGGCGGTAGTGGTGTTCTTCTGGGCAGCGGCTGCGGCAAACAAGCTGGTCTGCCCGTTGGTCTGCTGAATCAGCATCACGGTGTTGGTGCTGGGCTTCCAGCGCTGGATATACTCCACGGCTTCATCGAAGCGCTTGCGGGGGATGTTGCCCACGCTGTTTACCCTGAACCAGTCCTGCACATCGTGGTTGCACTCGCTGTACACCTTGCTGCGCACGTGGTTGTCAATGTAGGCCGGGGATTCCTCATCGCCAAGAGCACCGATCACCGCCCGGCTGATGCTCTTGCGCAGCACACGCTGCTGGTTGTAATCCACCGTCATGGTGTTCTCCAGCGCGGTGAGCCGCTCTTCTTGCCGCTGGGTGCGGTTGTCCAGCATAAACAGCGCCTGCATCTCCTTGCTGAGCTTGGGCATCATGTAGTTGCCGGTCTTGCGCAGGGCAGGCAGCACCTCGCTGGTCACCCAGCGTTTGAACCGCACCGCCCCTTCCAGCTTGCTGCCAAAAATCAGGCTGTACAGGCCGGACTCGTTAATGATGACCATTTTCTGGTTGCCGCCGGGGGTCATCAATTCGGTGACCCCTTTGTCCTGCTCGTCAACGTGGTTGGAAACGGCGTTTGCGAGGGACTTGCCTTCGCCGTAGCCCAGCGCTGCCGCCACGTCCTTGCCCACGAACCAGGGCTCGCCGCTCTGGTCTACCGTGCGGATGTCCCCGAACTCGGGGCTTGTGAAAATTTGAATGTTTGCCATGCTTTATCCTTTCTTGTTGTCCACCCCGGTGCCTGTTATAATAGGCAGGGAAGGGGGTGGGATTTTGAATCAGTGGGAATACTTCAACCAGCGTGCAAACGAACTTGAGCGTTACAATTACAAAACGCCAGGCGTGAATGTCGCTGACCCGGACGGCTCGGTTTGGAAAAAGCGCCGGGAAATCGACAACGCTCAGCTTCAGACCGCAGCCGAATTGCAAAAACTGAGGGATGATTATGTGCAATACAAAATCGAGCAAGCGAAAAACGACCGTTTTAACAGGGTCTACAATTTCGCAATGATGCTGATAGCCATCGTGTCAATGATTATTGCTTTAGTAAAATGACAACCAAAGCAAGGATTTCAATGCAGAGGGCAAGGATTTGAATTTGGTAATCTTTCACAGCGCCTTGCCTCCTATGACTTGGATTAGCAGCAACACTTGAAACGCTACAATACCTATGTTGACTGACGTGATGATGATGGATGCGATCATGTAGTCAGCCGGGGTCCAGTTGGAAATTCGCTCTTTCCAGCTGGGCTTTTTGTTTTGACTCATGCTTTGGCCTCCTTTTCTTTGATCAGTTCGCTGACTGCGGCTTCCATCTTCTCGCGGATGCCGCTGGGCTTGCGCTTGCTGTTCAGGATCATCGAGCAATAGCTCTTTGTCCACCCCAGACGTTCTGCAAGCTGATCCAGCGTGACTTCGTTGTTGTGCATTCGGCCAATCAGGCGGCCAGTCCACGGTTCAGGCACTCTTCCACCTCCCTGTTCTTGGTTAATAAATTGACAACGGCGCACCGATTTGCTATACTGTTCAAGGCTCCTAGTTAAACTGATTCAAAAGGAAGGTGATTTCGATGACCAAACTTTTGAGCCAGCCAGTTCCAGACACGAGCAAGTGCGTGAAGCGCTAGGGCTTACAAGGCGGTGCCGACCCGCCAAAGGAAGCGGCGTACCCATAGCCCTGCAAGTTGTTTTTGCAGCCTCGGCGTTACTTTTACGCCGCGCATGGCGCAAAAGACGTGCAAACGCGCATGTTTGCATTACCGCCGGGGTGCAAGTGCGTTCTGGTGACAAATCGGTGAAAAGTCTGTCTGTGAAACAACCGCAGGCAGATTTTTTCTTATCGCCGTGTCAAAATACTTGTTGCAAATGTTCACAAAACGTGCTATTATGTAGGTGCGAAGTACTTAATAGCTAACAAGCAAATGCCTATTGTTTTAGGCGTCTCTTGTGTTGCGTTTGTTTACATCCAACAAGAACAGTATAGTGCAAACAAACGCAACAGTCAAGACATTTTGTTGCGTTTGTTTACTTTTGTATGTTTGCACAAAAACGGAGGTGTCATTTTGTTTTACTTGAACTTTGTGCGCCTTTGTAACAAGATTGGGAAATCTCCGTCAGCCGTTGCGGAAGAAATGGGCTTTCAGCGCTCTGTCGTCACCAGATGGAGCAATGGATCAGCACCAAGAAAAGCGACGATTGAAAAAATTGCCACATTTTTTAATGTTCCGTCTGAGGAGCTCACCGGTGAAACTGAGCAAAAAGAAAAGCCCACTCCCAGTGAAGAGAGTGAGCTGGATGCAGATGTGAAAGCAAAAGCTTATACTATATTAGATAAGCTGAGAAAGTTGCCGACAAAACAGCAGGAAGCTTTTCTAAACTCGCTGGACATTTCCATTGATGCAGCCTTAAACATGATGGATGGTAACGGGAATGGCTAATCTAAAACAGGAAGAAAAGGCCATCAAAGCCATTTATGATTATTATGAAAGTAAAAATCGTAATGGTTATTTAGGAAAGGCGTACTTAAATCGGGTCGTAGGAGAAGAAAATGTTGACTCGGTTTTGTCGATTCTTCGTGCTGATGGATATGTAAAAGTAGAAGGTATTGAACCAAGTGTTCGCATAGGAGAAAACAATCCCGCTGTTGTTAGGCTGACGGATAAAGGAAAAACTTATTTTGTTGACCAACAAAGAAAGCAGAGAATCAGCCGCAGGCAATTCTTTCAAAGTGCTGCCATTGCGGTGATCTCTGCTGTTGTGAGTACGTTATTAACGCTTTTAGTGTCTCAAAGAAGTGACGGGTCAGGCACCTCCAGCTCGTAATTCGGGGCATCCAGCGCCTTGACAAAAACAGTTTTGTAAAAGCGCAGCTTCTTTTCATCCACTTTTTCAGTGTCAAGAGCAAAATACCCGCCGTGTCCGTCCTTTACCCTAAAAATGGTTTTGGGGCAAAGCTCGCAGATGCTTCCGAGGGTTACGCCTGTATACATGATTTCCGTTCGGAAAAGGTCGTCAAAGTGATTATGTTCTAGTTCTGGCTCCGGCTTTCGATGAAAAAGCGCAAAATCATTACAGCGAATAAACTCGTAGACCAGAATTGCAAGCATCGCTGCAACAAGGATGACAATGATAAGCAGAAGAAGCGTATTACAGAACATTTTTTATTGCCTCCTTTAAGAGTTTATCCACGTCGATACCAAGGGAAAGTGCAAGCTTGATTTTCTCAAGTATAACACATTCTGTGGTTTCTTTCATCAATTTTGTGCTATTTTCTTGCACTTTATTTTCCTCCTTTGGCAAAGTTCGTTGATAACTTAGTTTTCCGGCAGCTGGTTGGCTGCCTATTTTTGTATGTGTGAGGTGCGTTTTATGAAATGTCCAAAATGCGGAGCTGAAATTGAGAACGTAAAATTCTGCCCTGAATGTGGAGCACCTGTTGCTTCGGGTTCCGTGACGGCAACTATCAAATCAGACGAAAAGCCTGAAACGAAGAAAAAAGGTCACGGATGCGGATGCGCGGTCGCTGTTAGTGTTGCGCTGATCATGTTCGTTCTTATGATTACCCCTTCTTCCAGCACGACAAGTTCAACGTACGGAACAAAGAGCAGCACGTCCGTAAAATCGTCAATTTCTGCTGACGATAGCCTTACAATGGGGCAGAAAAACGCTTTGCAATCTGCTAAAAACTACCTGAGAGCTGGTATGGGATTCTCTTACAGCGGCCTTGAAGATCAGCTTGAGTTTGAAGGATATTCCACGGAAGATGCTACTTATGCCGTAGATCATTGTGGCGCCGACTGGAACGAACAGGCTGCAATAAGAGCAAAAAATTATATCAATTCCATGTCTTTCTCTCGCTCCGGTCTGATTGAACAGCTGGAGTTTGATGGATTTAGCCAAGGCCAGGCGGAATACGGAGCCACTGCTGTGGGATATTGATGTGTGGCCCTGTTCACAACCGCATTATACAACCGTTGATTGTAAAACGTCAAGCGCATTTAATCGCGCGAAAATGCGCGAAAAATTCAGCATTTGCGATGAATCGATGAAATTTACGCTGATTTTTTGCTAAATACGCGCGTTTTGCGCAAACAACGCGCAAAATATGCGCGATATTATTCGTGGTCAGGCGGTTGTTGCAATTTTTGCAACAGTTCAGCGGCCAGCTCCCCGCCGGGCGCGTCTGCTGCAGCCTTGAGCTGCCGGATGTCCCCGGCCTTGCGGGTCACGAAAAGTCGAGCCCATGCCTGTCCCTCGGGCGGCATATCTTCATAACACGCCAGCGCGGCGCGGATTTGGGTGCAAAACAGCTTCATTTTGTCCATCTTTAGTCCTCCCAAGGTTCAGGTGTTCGGGTCGTGCCGGTCAAAATGGTGGCGGGCATCCCGTCAATGATGGTCATTTCGTTTTCTTTGCCGTTTCTTTGCTCGAAATCCATTTTATTTCACCTCTGTTTTTGTTCAATTTGTCCAACTTGTTTTAGATTTTACCATTTTATGGGAAAACTTGAAGGACTTCTGTTCTGTCGAGTGGCATGGGTTTTCCCCATGTCACTTTTTGTTTTTATGGCATGGAAATTTGTGAGGTTATAATTGATGAGCTACTTTACTGCGGAAAAGCTTGGTATCGCACTGGCGCGGGCCAGAGTCGCGGCAGGCTTGAGCCAAATCGACATGGCCCGCCGTATCAACAAGGGAAAGGCTACGATCCAGAGCTGGGAGTGTGGGGCGTCCAGTCCACCGGCTGACAAGATAATGGACTGGTTCGAGGCTTGCGGGGCTTCTCCGCTCCCCGCCATGCAAGAAATGCTGCACCCAGAGCTTTACAAAGAGCCCATACAGCGCAAATCAGACGAAGAGCTGGATGAGGTGCTTATAGAATACTTTCGCACAGCGCCGCGAATTGTAAAAGAGATGGTGCTGTTTATCCTTTTGGGCCGACATGGCAGCTATCCACCGGCGGTGTTTGCTGAGGTGTGCGCGAATCTGCATACTCCCTTGCAGAACAAGGTATCCGTCTGCGGCCAAATACTGGACAACTACGGGTTCGCCGTGGCTACAGGGACAGACCCGATCCCGTGGGAAGTCCAGCCTCCGGTGAGTCTGCTGCAGTCGGCATACCAGGCGGGAAAAGAGGCCGCGAAGAGCGGTGAGGCCGACTATACCGCAAAGCGAGGTGAAGAGCTTTGAAGTGCATTCGCGCCTGCTGCCGTCGGGAAATACCGGATGATGCATCTTTTTGCCCATACTGCGGCAAGAAGCAGCCCGAAGCCGCCCCGCAGCAAAGAAAAAAGCGCCGCCGCCCAAAGGGCAGCGGCAGTGTATATAAGTTGAGCGGGACGAGGTCAAAACCGTATGTGGCCCTGACAGCCAAGCGGGATGTTCTGGGGACGTTTGCGACGCCGGGCGAAGCAGTACAAGCGCTGGACGCTTACAACGCCCAGAACACCCCCGCAGCGCGTCTGAAATGCACTTTTGCGGATGCCTACGCCCAATGGAAAGCGCAGCCCAAGTTTGACAAGCTCGGCACTGACATGAAAAAAGGATATGAACTGGCCTATGCAAAGGCTGCGCCGCTGTATGACCGACAGCTCCGGGACTTAAAAGCCGCAGACTATCAACAGGTGATTGACCAGATGGTGGAAAAGGGCCTCTCCCGCAGCTCCTGCGAAAAGCAGCGCACACTTTTCAGCCAGATCTGCGAGTGGGCAATGGCACAGGACATCATAAACAAAAATTATGCCATGCTGCTGCAGCTTCCGGCGGCTACAGGAAAAGCAGAGCGCACACTGACCGCCCAAGAGATCGAGCAGATCAGCAGCCGACAAAACGACCCGAGGTTTGGGCAGACAGCACAGATCGCCATGGTGCTGCTGTACACCGGTATGCGCATCGATGAATTGCTCTCTATACGCTGTGAGGACGTGCATCTGAAAGAGCGGTACATGCAGGGCGGTGAAAAGACAGAAGCGGGCAAGAACCGCATTATCCCGATTCTTGAACCCATTTACAAGATCATTGCCTTTTGGATGCTTGACAGCGGCTGTGAGTGGCTGATACCGTCCAAAGCCGGTACAAAGCTGGACAAGCGCAACGTGGCTACAAAGTTTAGAGCCTTGATGCAGGAGTGCCACATAGAGGGGGTGCATCCGCATACGCTGCGCCACACGGCCAGCAGCAAGATGGTGGAGTGCGGCCTGGAAAAGACTGCCGTGCAAGCCATCTTGGGTCACAAAAATTTCTCCACCACGGCCAACAAGTACGTCTCCCACAATGACCCGGATTATCTGTTGCAGGAAATGCGAAAGATGAAGTACTAATTTGTTAGATTGTTTGTTAGATTGTCACGTTCATTCAGGGGATTTCAAGGCATTTCGAGCAAAAAGAAAAACGCACGGACGATTCATTTTCATCGTTCGTGCGTTTATTTTTGGAGCTGGTGACAGGAGTTGAACCTGCAACCCACTGATTACAAATCAGTTTTATTTTACGTTTTATCGAGTATAAAGTCAAATTTGTTAGTCACGCGTTAGCTTATCAAACTTAAAAATTCAGCTTTTCAAGTTTTGTCTGTATGTAAAAATAACACATTTTGTGTCGTTTTACAATGCGGTTATCTTCCGCATGACCAGCTCATACTCTTTCGGGTATGCAAGCTTTATGGCGCTCATGTGCTCATCAAGCACCTCCATCAAGCCTCCAAAGGGCGCGGCGCTGGCCGCTTCCACAAACTCGCTTTGCGGATTTGCTTTTGTGGAGTATGCCGCCGGGTACGACGTGGGAGGCAGCGCTTGAGTCTGCATTTCTGCCGGTGCCTGCTTTTCTTCCAGCTCATTTCTCACCGTGCAGAGGGCGGCAAGCTTGTTGACGCTCTGCCAGCTGGTTTCCTCGCACTTGAGCTTGCGGATATGCTCGTTAATTTCGTCAATGTCCATGCCTGCCGTCCTCCTCCCTTATGCGTTGCGCAGAATGTCCGCCGCGCGTTTGTAAGCGTCTCGCTCTGCGCCGGTGGCGTCCTGCACCATGTCCTCGATGTCAGAAATCATGCGCTCGCGGCCATCCGTGCGGGAGTAATGCCCACGAACATAATGACGGCCTCGGTTGGCGTAGCTGTTGCCCCGGTTGTAGCCGTTTCCAGCGTCGCGGTTGAAGGATCCACGCATGTCAGCTTCCCGCTCGCCCGCACGGCTATACTCGCCGCCCTCGCAGTAGTCCTCGATGCGGTGGATGTCCAGAATGATGTCCACGATCTCTCCGATCATCTCAACATCACCCGGGGATCGGTTCTTTTTGTCGGTCAGCTCCATGAGCTCGTCGCACATCTCATCCTTCAGGTGATTCAGTTTATCCAGCATGATTTTATCTCCTTTCTTATGCTACCCGCTCAACGATCAGATTGCTGTTGGCGATGCTGACAGCCTGGGTGCTGGTGTTTTTGAGCGCCACGGTGACGCAGCAGCCGCGCGGCACCTCGATAAATGCAGCCACGAACACATTGAAGTAATTTTCGACTGCCGCCGGGGTGGCAATGGCTGTCGCACTGGTCAGCGACTCACCGCCGACAGCCAGCGCCACGGAAATGGGTCCCACAGTGCCGCCGGTGGGAATGGCGATATTGCCGCCAAAGCTTACTTTGAAGCGTGCTTTGCACTGATTGGTCAGGCCCCGCAAGGTCACAAGGCCACTGCCCTCACGGTGCATGATGCAGGCAGGGGCTTTTACCGCGGTCTCAGTCAGGGGAAGGTTTTCACCCGCTGCCACACTGACGGTGTTAGAGTTGCTAAATTCAGCCATTATCCGAAACCTCCTTTTCTGCACAAACAGGCGCATTTACTGCATAAACGGTTTTTAAGAGATCCATCCAATTCTTGGACGGATCTGCTTTTTCCGTATCAAGCAGGGTTTTCAAAATGAAAACATAGGTGTTCAATTCCATCATGCTCATTTTGCTCTTATCCATGCTGTACAGATAATCTACAAACTGCTGTTTCAGCTCTGCTACGGTCATTCAAATGCTCCTTTCATAATAAAAACGCCGGGACTACTGCCCCGGCGTTTTGGTTTGCAAAATCAGCTCAGGGGCTGAACATTTTCCATTTTGGAAAAAGCTGCCGTGATTCAGTTATGCGCAGCTGCCGCAGCTGGTCCCACAGCCATAGTAAATGGCATTGGGGTTGGGCACCTGATAGGCAGGCACAGGGACCTTCTGCTGAAGCGTTCCGATGATCTGGTTGGTCTGCGCGTTCATTGCGGTGGTCAGGAGAGCACTCTGGCGATCCTGAGAAGCGGCCCGGCGCAGCTCGTTGTTCTCGCTCTGCAGGGTGGCGATCTTATCATTGGTCAGGAAGTCGAGCACCGCGCGGGTGTTGCTGTTCTGATTCTCGATGATGTCCCGGGTGTTGTTGTTCATGGTGTTCTGCGTTGCGCAGAAGCCCTGCTGCATCTGGTTCCGGGTGTCGCATTCCTGGGTGGCAATGTTGTAGTTAACGCCCTGGATCGCGGTCTGGGTCTTGCAGCAGCAGTCTGCCAGCTGTGTAGCCAGAGCATTCTGACCCTGCATCAGCGCAACGTTGGTGCTGTTGAAGCCCTGCTGCATGGCGTTGGTGACACCGTTCAGGCCCTGCTGCACGCCGTTGAAGCCCTGAAGCATCCCGGTGTTCATGGCATAGAAGCCATCACACAGGCCGCTTTCCAGCCCGTTCAGCTTGTTCATGACGCTCTGGTTGTCGAAGCCGCGCTGCAGGTCTGCCTGGGTCACTGCGCTGGTCATATAAGGCGAAGCACTGCCCATGCCGCCGCCCCAGCCAAAGCCGCCCATACCGCCCCAGCCGAACATGCCGAAAATCAGGAAGAGGACGATCCAACCCATCCAGTCGCCGCCCCAGCCGTTGAAGCCGTTGCTGTAACCGTTGGCGGGCTGTACCGGCATGGTCAGAACCGTGCTATCAGAAGAAAGAGACATAGTTTTACTCCTTTACGTTAGATTTTGAAATTTATTCTAAATGCGGCCGCATTTCAGAATCCAAACATGTTTTTCATGCCGTTGAGCATCGGCGCGATCTGCTGTGCCCGCTGCTGAATGGCGTTGAGCTGCTGTTGTGAGAGCTGGCCGGAGGTAAGCATCTGGTTTATCATCTCCTGCGGGTTCTTGCCCTGCATCTGGCCCATAAACTGCTGAAACTGCCCGCCAATGGGGTTCTGGGTCTGTCGGCCCATCGAATTATACAAGCTGCTGCTCATCGTTTAGCTCTCCTTTTCCGGCTCTGGTGCTTCCTGCTTCTCCAACGCCGCCAGCTTTGCCGCCAGCGCGTCGAACTCCTTGCGGGTGACATACTCCCCGCCTGCGGCTTGCGTGGCTGCAATCGACGCTTTGGGGCCGCTGGTGCGCTCCTTGTAGTCGTAGATGCGGAGCGGGAAAGGCCTGCCGTCCTGCCCCACTTCTTTGATGTAAAAGGTGTCGGAGTCTGCATCCAGCAAAAGCACCCGGCTGCCGTTGGCTACCAGATAGCCCCGGGCCGCTGCCTCTCCCTGCACCCAGATAAAGCCGCTGTCAGCCGGTGCGGCCTGTGCCTGCATTGTTGGCATCATGACCGGCTGCGGCTGGTACTGTGCCGCCCGGAGCTGTTCAAGCTGCCCCTGCGGCTGCTGTGGGTAGTACGTTTGCGGGTATCCGTTATAAATCGGCATCGTTTACTCCTCCTTGTACCAGTAATAGATCGGGCATTCCGGGCCGCTGTCCCAGCTGTCCCACCACTCGCCGTCGATGACGGCCAGAACGTGGCCGGAGCAGCCAAGCACGTACACGCCGCGAGGGTACTCCCGGGCAAAATCTGCCACAGTGTAACAGGTGGTGCAGTCTGCCTCCACCATGCGGCGCTTGTAACCCTTCTTTTGGAGGTATGCGCCCCATGTACGGTTGGCGCTGGGCATATCGCCGAGGGCGTAGCCGGTGAGCGCCAGCGCAATATACACCTGCTCCCAGCTCTGACCGGTGGCCGCTGCTACCGCCCGCACGGCGCAGTCTCCGACGCTGCTCCCGTGGGGGTTGGGGTTAAACTTGTGCCACATGGTGCTTTCCCCCCCTTTGCGTCGAGTGTACCTTTTTGAGTCGGGCCGAGAGGCAACGAACGTCAAACGAAGGGCAAAAAAGATAGCACAAATAATTTATTTTGTCGATTTTACTGTTGACAAAATAAATTATTTGTGCTATAATAAGAGTGTCAAGAGGAACACCAAACAACAGATGGAGGACGACGACAATGACTAAGTTTTATGATGGCAGCAAGCTCCTGAGCATCGAGATGACCGATACCACCAACGGTGCACACTTTGAGGCTGATTTCTTCGGGACCAGTGGCCTCGAGTACAACGCCGATCTGGGCGCTTACAAGGTCGAGGACGTCGAGTATCTGGCCGACTACGCCCAGAGCTACGCCGACGGCACCAACGGCGACATCGACTACGCCGTCGATGAGGACGGCAATGTCGTAGCTCCCAACTGCACCGTCGATTACGACATCGAGGTGATGCAATGAGCACCTATGGGTACTCATGGGTGCTCATCGACCCGGATGGTCAGCGTCACGAGGTCGATGACTTGGCAGCCTGGAGCGCAGCCAACGTAAAATTGTTTTTCCCGGATGCCGCACCAGACAACGCCGCGGCCCGGATCGCCGAAGGTGTCCAGATGCTGTGGTACGCGCTCAAGCACCCGGAAAGGCCTCACGGGCTGCGCACTTATAAAGGGTGGACTCTTGCGGGTCTTCCGCAGCCCAAGATGCCGGACGCCAAGCCTCCCAAAGAGCCGCTTGCTGACCGGCTGATCGGCAAAACATTTGGCGATCTCTCCATCGTCGGCACGGCACCGGCTAAAATCATGGCTGATGGCTACAAATGCACAATGGTCGTCGTGCATTGCGCTCTTTGCGGCAATGACAGAGTTATGTCCTACAACTCCGTAAAACTATCAAGGAGCTGCGGCTGCCAGCGAGGACGGCCCAGAAAAGACGGACGCGTCCAGCAGCCCGCCACGCCCTCCAGGCAGCCTCCGTATGATCAGGCGCCTGCTGACCATAAAGGCAAATCGCTAAAAAAGATCTGCGCCATCTGCGGTAAGCCTTTTTATGCCTCTCCCAGTGACGTAAACCAGAAATGCTGCTCAAAAAAATGCAGCGCTGCCCTGCGGCTAAAAAATGGCCATATCAACAACGCTGTATGGTCGGATGAGGCAAAGGCCCGCCGGGCAGCTGACCCGGAGATCCAGGCACGTATGCAGACATTGCAATCCATAGGCACTTCAGCGGCTCTAAAATTGCCCGCCGGTCAAAAAGGACCGCAAAATCGTGAGGCTCTCGTCTGGCAGCTGATCGACCCGGACGGCAACACCCACAAGGTGGTCAATCTGCTGGACTGGGCGCGCAAAAATCATCTGCTGTTTTTTGACGAGGACGTCCCGGAGGACGTCGCCGCAAAAAGAATCGCAGCAGGATTCAGGGCGATCGCTACATCTATCCGAGGGACTCGCTTAAAATCGCGTCCGACATCGAGTTATAAAGGATGGATGTTGGCCGGGCTTCCCACGCCAAAAACCGCAGATGAAGATAACTTTGACAACAACATGGAGGATACATCATGCGCAAAATAATTAACGGCTCTCGCTATGACACCGATACCGCAAAAAAAATGGGACACTGGGAGTCTGACCAGGACTGCACCAGCTTTTACCACTGTGAGGAGACGCTTTACCGCACCAAAGCGGGCAAGTGGTTTATCTATGGCATGGGCAACGCGGCCACTGTATACGCCGTCCGGCGTAGTGACGGATGGACGGCTCCCGGTGAGCAGATCGTGCCTCTCTCCGATGAGATCGCGCAAAAGTGGGCGTTTGAGCACCTCGGCGAGGAGCAGTGCAACGCCATCTTTGGTGCTGGCAGCGAGGGCGCAAAAGATGTACAGGCTACGATTTACATCCCGGGTCCACTGGCCGAAAAAATGGCAGCGCGGATAGACGCCGAGCAGTGCAGCCGGAATGAGCTCATCCTGCGAGCGCTGCGGGAATATCTCAAGTAAACAAAAAAGGACCCGATGCTCCAAACAGAGCACCGGGTCCTTTTACGTCTCACGCTGGATACACGGGAGACTAGCCAGTTGTACAAATATCCACCCTAATGCGCTTCTTCGAGAGGCCGGGTGGATTTGTTGGTATTATTTTACAACGTATCCAGCATTTTGTCAATGCTTTTGAGCCGGTAGCCTATCGCCGTCCGGCTGTAATGGGTCTGTGCTGCAATGTCCGGCAGCGGGAGCCGCTCAACGTACCGCAGTAAGGCTATCTTACGGTCTACCCTCCCAAGCGGTGCGCTTTTGATGGCGGCGGTCATCTGCTGTCGGTCAAGTCCTTGCAGGCACAGTGGCAGCACTACGCGAGCCGCCGCCACTGGCAGCACCGAGCCAGAAGGGCTGCGGCAGCTGTCCGGCGTTGCGCACCATAGCTTTGACGACGCCAAGATAATACGACTTTTCAGGCTTGCCCCGTCTGTCGCAGACAGCGGGCCATAAAATCGGGTACGCGCGCTGGTCGTAGTAATAGCGCGACGGTTGCTCGTATGTAGTGCTTGCCATGATGTCCTCCTTACTGCTTTTCCAGTGCCGCTCGTGCGCGGTCAAAGAAAAACTGCATCACTATGCCGATTGTCTCATCGGTGATGGCCCACGAGATGAGCCTGCCGTATTTGCTGGTGTTCAGAGCGGCGCGAAGCATCTTGACGACCCACGCCTTACGCTCTGCGCCGCGCTTAGTCCCCTGAATCTCCTGCTCTGCCCTCTCGATGAGGTCGAGCACCAGCGGCTTTACCGCTGCGCCGTAACCCAGCCGGATGCAGCCGAGGGCGTAAAAGACAAAGCCGCCCAGCATCAGGATGAGGGCCATCGGACCAGGGATAAGGTTAAAAAGCTTAGTTGCCAGTGCTGCCATGATTGGTCACTCCTTTTAACAGATAGTTGTCGATGTCGGATTTACTTTTTTGCATACCGTCGTGGTTGTTGCCGGAGAGCTGGGCGTCCAGCAGATTGCGTACTCCGTCGAGAGTGAGGCGGCTTACCTCATCTATCTCATCAAAGCGGGTCAGGTCACGCTTGAGGGCGGCGCTGTGCTGTGCGTAGCCGGTCTCGACGTTGCTGAGCCGCCGCTCGATTTCGTCCAGCCGCTTGTTCTGCTCCGCGTCGGGGGCCTGCGCTTTTTTGATGTACTTGTGGATGATGTCCAGTACCTTGTCCAGCGTGATTGCTGCGGCGCAGATGCTGCCGAGTACTCCCAGCACCCAGATAACAGCCTGTGTTTTGCTCATGCGCCCTCCCGGAGACGGGTCAGGCCCTTCTTGCGGATGATTTTGGGATAGTTGAGAGTAGTGACATTGAGGTCTACGTCGCCGGAGATGCCCGGCACGCGGCCTTTGCTGGTGTGCTGGTGGGAGTTGTACTTAAAAGTAACAGCAGGCGGTTTGCCCGTATAGTCGGCCAGCCACACGTTGTAGGGGGTCAGCGCCGCGCCGCCCATGTAAAGGCGGGTGTTTGCGAAGCTGGTGTAGGTGTACAGCTGGGCATAAAAGCCCATTGCCTCGATACGGGCCAGAGCGTAGGCTGTCAGGTCAGTCAACGCCTGTCGGCCAAGCTGCTTGAGCTTGTTGTCCTCCACGTCCACAGCCACCGGCAGAGTCAGCTTTTTGCCGCGCAGAGCGTCTGCCAGCAGAGCCAGCTCTTTGTCTGCGCCGGTGTGGCTGATAGCATAGCTGTAGTAGTACACGCCCACGTCCAGCCCTGCAGCTTTGGCGTTTTTGTAGTTGTCCTCAAAGGTCGGGTCGATGTACAGACCGTCTGACCGCTTGGAGAGCTTTTTGTTGGTAGATACCGTCTTGAGCATGACGCCCTTGTATCCAGCCGCTTTGACCTTTCGCCAGCCGTCGAGGGTGATTTTGCCCTGATACCGGCTCACGTCGATGTACCGGTAGGGTGGTGCACCCTCCCAACCGGTCACGGTGTCCGCAGTGGACACTTTTTCAGGAGCGGGAACGTCCGGCTCTTCTGCCTTGTTACCAGCAGCGCGGGAGAGGGCTGCCAGTAGTTTGGAAATAAACTCGAAAAATGTCTTCATCCCGCGCCGCCTTACTGCCCGAGGGCTTCTTTGATGGCTTCCAGGTCGTCAACGGTCAGGGCCGGGTAATCCGCCGCGATTCCTTCAAAGGCTTCGCCGTTGTTCAGCCGGATGCGGAACGCCCGCACCATGATGCGGAGTTTCAGGTTGTTCAGAGTCTTCATATTTTAACCTCCAATCAAGTCTGCCATCATTAGGATAATGTCTTCATTGGCGGATTCCAACGAAGTGAAGCGTTTTTCTGCTTTGGCTTTAGCGACTTCGTCCTCTGGAATTTCCCGTAAGATAAACTGCCACGTTCCGTCCGGGGTGTCAGCGGGCTGCATGATTTGCACAAGCTCTGCATCGTGCAGGGTGTCCGGGTAGGCGCACCCGGTCATATCGCCGTCGCTGGCGGCAATGTGGACTTCCGACAGCTTGCCGTCGAACGTGTCCTCCGTGATCTCCGTGGGAGAGTGGAACGTGTTTGCGCCGTTGTTCAGGGTCAGCTTTTCGAGCTTTGTCCCATCGGCCAGCGTAACCGTCCATGTTCTTATTTCTTTTTCCATGTGATGTCCTTTCCTTCTGGGTTGTTTCAATCCTGCGGTACAAGCCCGCAGGATGTTCGATCAGCCGATCAGCCCGACGACGGGACGAACGCCAGAGGTAGTGCTGGCACCGTGGCAGTACGCAAGGCCGTTGCTGTTGACGTACGCGAAACCGGCCGCCGAGACGACGTCTCGCAGCCAATACCAGTTCCTGTTACAGATCAGCCACGGGGCAAGGTGGAACAAAGGCAGCTGCGATTTGTCGATGGTGTAGTTACGGCAGGTGCTCCACGGGTCAGTGCCGTCCGGCATGGGGCTGAACTGTCTGCCACCATAGACCATGCTCTCGTTCATCAGCTCCACCGTGCTGTCGTACCAGTCCGTGCCAGTCGGTGCGCCGCTTGTGACGGCGTTGACCAAATATTCACGGTGGGTCAGGATGTGCGCGAAGCCAAAAGCAGCGTTGAACGTACTCTTTGCCCGCGTCAGACCGTTCTTGTATAGGTCAGAGCCAACATAGCCGCCCTCGGTCGTGTTGTCGGAGTTGAACTTGTAGAGGTACAGATTGTTCCGCGGGATGACCACGACATGGTGCTTGGTGCAAGACGTGTCGCCGGTGTTCAGCCAGTAGTCAAAAGCGACGATGATGTAGTCCACGCCGTTGATAGTCCAGTAGTCGCCAAGGTACAGGTCCTTGAACGTGCCAGCCTTGATTGCTGCCCACTGCTCGCTCGTGACGCTGGTGCCAAGTGCCTTGCCCCGATAGACGCAGTTATGTGCAGCTGCGCCATCTAGTGTAGTCAATCGCAACATATCATCCTGTGCAGTATCAGGATTAACGACTCCCAAATCTGCCAGAATTTTTGCCAGCGTCGCCCTCTGGGTACTGCCGCCCTGCAAGATAAGCTGATCAGTTTTTGCTACCGTGCTTGCCTGCGGAAGGCTTGTAATAGGTACATTTGCCATGTTGTGTCCTCCTTAACATTTACAGATTTGTCCGGTGGCAATAAGCTTGTCACCGTCTGACGTACACAGCACATCGCCGCTTGAGGTGTACAGGCCAAAAGACACGCGGCCCGTTACCAACATCAGCATCATAACGTCATCAATATTATTAGCTGTTGCGATAGCCTGAGCCTTGTCAGCGGCAGACTGGGCATCGGATGCGGCTTGCTCGGCTTTGGCAGTGTCGCTGCGGACTTGTTCGACCTTTGAGCTGATGTTGTCCAGTGCCTCCGACTTGGCAGTGCCGATGGCAGATACTGCCTCCGACTTGGCAGTGCCGATGGCAGATACTGCCTCCGACTTGGCAGTGCCGATGGCAGCAATAGCTGCGTCTTTTTTGGGTTCGATTTCGTCCAGCGCATTTTTTGCAGCAGTGGCCGAACCCGCAGCGTTCGTTTCGCTGGATTTGGCTGCATTGGCGCTGGATGCTGCCGCAGTCTGGCTGCTCTTGGCATCAGTGGCGGAGCTGGCGGCAGAATCAACGGCGGTATTGAGCTGCTTATAAGCATCCAGCACGCTCTCATAGCCGCTGGCGATAAACTCGCGCACATCCTTGCCCAGCACAGCCTCACGGACGCCCTTGATGGCTGCCGTCATTTTGCTCACGATCTCATCAAAACTTGCCATAATTTACTCCTTTACTGCGCTGACGTTTAGCTTTTAGTGGGTATCGGATTGCCGTTGAGGTACCCCATAGAGCTTAAAGCGATACTGTACGCCATAGACGCTTTGTGGCTGCTAAGGGCCTGCAGGTCGGAGATAGAGTAAAAACTCGTCCCAAACGTAAACTTTTTCTTGTCGGGCGCGTCCAGCGGCTCGACAATTTTGGTCAACACCAACGGTGTATCAATGCCGTGAGGCTTTGAGATAATGCGGGTCTTCTTCATCCAGCTCAGGCGCTCAGTGTTGATACCTGCATCACGCAAATCAATAGCGCTGACCTCAATACCATCATAGTATCTTAGATTTTTCCGGAGCTCTTCGTTCGCAGCGTCCAGCAGCTTTTGCCTTGTAATCGACTTACCGTCGATGACAATGACCCGGGTGATAATACCATAGAAGCTCTGTGCCTCTCTGTCGTCGGCCGTCTCCTGGATGGTCTTGGTACTCTTAAAAATCCACCAGCCTTTTTTCTGGTAGCCTACCGCGATGACCCGGGTGACGATGTTATCGGCCTTGACATAGTTATTGAGGTCCAGCATATTTACGCCAAACTCGATCGTCTGCGTGTTGCTCTCCGCTACGTCGGCAAGATAGTCCAGATACCGTGTTTTACCGTCGTCTGAGTACCGCACGACAAGGTAGCCGCCGTAGACGTCCGTCAGCTCAGATTTCAGGACGTCCCACGTAGTTCCGAAGTTTTTGCCGTCGCCAAAGCTCAGAGCCTCGTTGGTCGAGGCGTCGAAGTCGTGCAGATAGTAACCCGTGCAGACCGACCATCCTCCATTAAAACCGGAGTTGTAGAACTGAATCGCTCCGTCATCGCCCAGCCGCCAGTTTGTCAGCGGGGTGGTGCCGAGCTCGTAAATGTACTTAGAGCCATGAGCCGTCACGGTCACAGCGTAAAAGCTGCCGTTTTTGTAGGCTATGTTTCGCTCCACCGTGAATGACTTGCCGCCTTGGCCTCCATGCTCAGAGACAACGCGTATCGCATTACCTCTGTTAATATACTCCCCAGCTGAAACGGTGTAGTTTAATATATCGCATATCCACCTTTTATCAGCATCCACAATAAAATAATCATTGCTGCCGTCGTCGTCTTTCTCGGAATCCACTTTGCAACCGCTCATGTAGACCGTCTTAAAGGGCTCCTGCGGTCCTTCTGCAAAAACAGTGACATCGCCCACCGTAAAGGCTTTGTATTTGTCGGTCTGGCTGTTGTGATTGCGGATGACATTTTCCAAAAATTCCCGGATGCTGATATTTGGGTACCGATAAGGGGTGAGCGCGGTATCATTGAGATACGCGAGCTCACCCTCACAGTACACTTTTTGTCTCAGATAAAAATCCATGTCGTGGCTCATGACCCGCCCGTGCCAGATGGGCGTGCCGTCCTGCTCCACCTCCACAATGGTCTTGAGCTTTTGCAGCGCCGAGTGGGCAACATTGCCCAGCGGGAGTGTAAACTCAAAACTGCCAGCCTTACCGGCCTCACGGGTGAGAGTCGGGGAGATGAGCAGCGTAGCCGTAGTGCGCAGGTCTTCGCCAGTCGGGTCATAGATGCAGGCTTTGGTGTCCCATACGCCTACGGCGGTCTGGGTGCCTGCATAGACTTTGTAACTCACAGACTTTTTACCTCCGTTGCCGTATCATAAATAGTGTCTGTCTCAAAGTTAAAGGTGTCCCACTCCCAGTCAGCGCCCGCCTCAGCGGTGAGGTTGACCTTGTAGGGGTTGCAGATGCCGGAGATGGTAAAGACATTCTCCCACCGGTCGCGGCTCTGGGGGGTCACTGTCCAGTAGCCCTCCCAGTACCACGACGGGTCATCATCAAAGATGCAGCGCAGCCACTGTCCCTGCAAAGCGTTTTCGAGGGCGCTCTGGATGCTGGGCCAAAGCTTTTTTGGCTTGACACACTTGAGGGTGATGGTTATCTTACGCTGGGTGTAATGGACTTTGCCGTCCAGAGATTTGGAGAGGTCCAGAATACGGTCGCTAAACGGCACCTTTATGAGTAGGCTCTGGTCCGGTTCTGCCGGGCCGACGGTCGTACCGCCCACCACGATGTAAAGCCCCCAGTCCTTGAGGGTGTGGTGATCGCCCAGCTGGACGCCCTGTAAAGCTGCCATTTAACCACCTCTTGCTTTCCGGGCCGCGCGGATGCCCAAATCTCCATCAATGCCATTGGTGAGTGTCGGCTGCATTGCACCCGCAAGAGCCTGCACACCATTAGCGTCGATGACCAGCGTACCAGTGCCGATAGCCGGGAGGTGCTCATCCAGCGAGTTGGAGATCCGCTGCAATACGCTGAGCTGCTGCTTGCCGGTGGTGTCCTGCTGACTGCCAGCAAACGGCGACGCGGTGACGCTGCTGTAGCGGTTGAGCTGGTCGGCGCGGGCCGAGAACTCTGCCAGAGAGTCATACACCGGCGTTGTGCCGTAGGGGCTCTTGTAGTTGTTGGTGACGTCGTTATCGCGGCTGCTGCGCCACTTGGCAAACGCCGCGCCACCCACAAGGGCCGTCAGACCAAGGATAGCGGCCACTACGGGGTTTGCGATGATAAAGCCCACAATGCCGCTGAGAGCTTTTGTAATGCCGCTCGCCATGCCCGAAAAGTTCCCGGCGATGCCCGCCAGCTTGGCGCCCATGCCGCCGGACTCGCCCAGCCCGTCTATGACTTGAGTGAGGCCCTGCACGGCTACTTTTGCGTCGTTGGCGTCTGAGGTAATGCCATCGGTGAGCAGCTTGTGGAGCGTATCTTTCAGGCCGCTCATACCGCCGCTGGAATAGCTGTCGTTGATAGCAGTGAGGGCGTCCAAAAACCATTTGGAGATGATGTTGCGCTGCTCCTGCGTGACCTCGCCCCAAATCAGCTTTGCAAAGTCGGTGGCAAGGCTCGTCCAGTTGCCGTTTTTGAGGTCGGTGAGCACACTTTGGAGCGTCCCCATGATGCCGTTTTGCCATTTGGTCTTGGCCTCGCTGAGATTTTTGTCAATACGAGACTGCATCTCGGAGACAGACAAAACCACATTGTCGCAGGTCTGGTTGACCGTAGTGGTGATTTTGCCATCGGCATCGGTCACGTTTTTTGTGACCTTTTTAATGGTCTTTTCGACGCCGTCCACTACCTCAGTCCACGAGTCCGTAATGGTCTGCACCGTCTCTTTGGTGGTGCCTTTGAGCTGCTTAGTGGTGCCGTCATAGACGTTGTAGGTGTTGTCGGCAGTCTCGGTCACGCGCTGGATGCTGCCAACGATGTTGCCAGTACCAGCAAGTATCTCCTGAGAGGTCTCCTTGATGGTATCGGCCAGCTTTTTGGTATCAGCGGCGACGTGCTTTTGGGTTGGAGTCTCGGTCTTGGGTTTGGTCGTGGTGGGCGAAGTGGTAATAGAGCTTTTGCTTTTGCCAGAAGGCTTTGCAGGCACCCAGCCGTCATTCTCGTCCCACACCATCCCAGCGTGAGATTCATCCCAGTCCTCTTTCCCCTGTTTTGTTGTCTGGTCAGCGTTAAATGCATTCCAGTACACAGCATCCCAGTCGCCACTAAAAAGCGAAATTTCGCCTTTTCTGAAGGAATCAGCAACAGCTTTCAGGCCCACAAGCGAGGACTTTGCCTTGTCGATCACACCGGAAAGTCCGGTTATCTCTCCGATAAGGCCCGTCCATCCGTCGGTTTTGTAGGCTTCCTGTGCGGCCACCGTCATATCATTAAGATTTGAGATGACCATGCCGATGCCGTTGAACAAATCGCCGGTCATAAGGCCGGCCAACTGGCTCACGTTATCTTTCAACGTGGATACCCGGCCATTCATGGTCTGACTTTGGGTGTCCATGGCGTTGTAATATCGCCCGCCCTCTTCGCTGGCCGCAATAAGGGCCTCGGAAAGTAGGTCGTAGCTGACAGTCATGCTCTGGACATCCTGCACCGATTTGCCGGTGTAGTCGGCCAAAACCTGATAGATATTGATGCCGGCATAGGCAAACTGTTTGATGTCGATAGCGGACGCTTTGCCCACGTTGGCGATCTGCTGCAAGTTTGCCGCCATGCGGGACAGCTCTGCGTTTCCACCGCCTGCAGCAGAAACAGCATCGCCCAGCGCCATGATGACCTTGCGGGAGTAGCCCGCGTTTTCACCGGCACTGATGAGCAGCTGGTTGGCCTGTGTCAGGCTCGCCACATCAAAGGGGGTGCGGGCGGCGTCCTCCTGAATGGCTTTTATGGCCTCGTTCGCGGCTTCTGCGCTGCCAAGCATATTGGTAAAGCCGGTGGTGTATTTCTCGATCTGGGCGTTGTACTCGATTCCGGAAGAGATGAATCCCTCTGCGGCACTGAGCGCAGCGGAGTAAAGCTTCGAGAAAATGCCCGCCATGACCGTGCCTTGCGCAATGGCACCGGCCAGGGACTTGCTGGACCCCGATGCGGCATCCCCAAAGCTGTTCATGTACCCTTCTGCCGTCTTCAGCCCCTGTGCCGTGGTATTGAGCTGGGCCTGAGCTTCTTTCAGCTTCTGGGCAAATTCCTTAGTTTTTTCGGAGGTTTCCCCGGTCTCTTTCCGTGATTTCTGGTAGGCTGCCGTAAGGTGAATGACCTCACTGTACAGCCGGTTATAATCTTTCATCATGGTGGAGACAGCGGCCTTAGTCTGAGACTTCGCCTCTTCCACGCCCTGCCGGTAGGCGCTGTCGTCCAGCCCGAGGGTGGCGCTCAATTCAAAGAGCTTCAGGTTTCTTCACCTCCATTCAAGCCATTTTTAATGCGTGCTATCACTTCATCTGCAGACTGCTGCGGCGGCTGTGGGCGGTTTTCCACAAGCCCGGCCACCCGGTCAGTCCAGCGCTCTTCTACGCCTGCAAAGCTTGCCAGCGTGTCCGTCATGTATGTCCGGTAGCTCAAAGCAATAGCCTCTTGCCGCCGGGTGTTCATGATGTGCTGGACGATGTAGGGCTTGCCGATGAGCCGCAGCATATCGAGCCGAATGGACGAAGTCAGGCGCCGATACTCGTCTGGCCCAGCTTCACCAACGATAACAAAAAATCCAGCACGTCCTTGTCCTCGATGGTGGCAGTGATAACGCGCAGGGTCTTGAACGGCGTCATGGTCTCTGGCTTGCCGTCCTTGTCCACGTCCGGCTCATAGAGCAGCGGAAGCAGCTTGGCGGTAGCCTCAGCGTTCTCAAAGAGCAGGCTTTTCGCCATTGCCTTGAGGTTTTTTCGGCTCTGCTCTTCCCTCTTCTGCTTCTTTTCCTCTTCGGTCTCGCTGCCGTTAAAAGCCGGCATGACCTTGCGCAGCTCCATGACTTTTGTCTTGGTCAGCAGGTCAGACACCGCGTCAGCGATAAGCCAGCAGCGGCGCAGGAACTCGGTCTCGTCCATCTGGTTCAGGGTTTTCATGGTCTGTCCTCCTTATGCTGCGGCCTTGGGGCTGTAGTACCACTCCATAGGCACCACGTCACTGCCCAGACGGGGGCAGCCGGTCAGGGTGACTGCAATGTTGCCCTTTCCCTTGTCGGTCGTCTTCAGGGTCAAACCGCCGGTGGACAGTGCGTTCATCAGACGGACAGCCACATAGCCACCGTCAATAGTGTCGCCGACCCACCAAATGTCCTTAAAGTCGCCGGTGCTTTCAGTGGGGTCCAGCGCTATGCGGGGCGTAATCTTTTTGTCGGCAATATCTGCCGCGCCGAGTGCCAACTTGATGACTTCCGGGGTGGCATTCAGGGCCGTAAAAGCCAGCGTGCATTCGTAGTCCTCGATCTGCATCAACTCTGCGGTGTTCTTCTGGGCGTTGTCCACGTCCGCGCCCAGATCGGTGAAGTTTGCCTTGCAGGTCGCGGTGATGCCGCCGGTGGTGGCGGTGATGATGTCTGCATCCTGCACTTCAGTCGTTCCGGTCACGTCAAACTTGTTGACCACGATTCCAGAATTGAACTGCATGGACTTGAACGCTTCCTGCGAAATTTTGGAAAATTTTCTTGCCATATTGCTCCTTTACTCGCATAACTGCGTGATTTCAAAATTGAGGTATTCGCACAGATAGCCCTCGGGCGGGTTGTCGAGCGGCTGCGCCCACGGGACGCCTTTGTGCAAAAGAATAGCGCCGCCCTCGCATTCGATGGTCAAACCATCTGCAAGGGCTGCGCTTATCTTGTCTTCAGTCTGTAAAATAGGCGTCCGGCCTTTGGCGCTCGGGTACCAAAGCCGGGCGTGGAAGGTGCCGGGCTCATTCCAGCCGCCGGGAATTGTCGGCTGATAGGTCAGATACGGCAGTTCTGCGCCGGGCGGAATGTTATCTTCCAGGTAGCCGGGGATGCCAAAGCTATTAAAAAAAGCGTTCAGCGCCCGGTTGATGCTCTCAGACGGTCCCATTACGGCAGCACCGCCTTTTTGCACTTCACGGCCCGCAGACCCATGCCGGATTCCGGCGGGGCATTGCCCTCATCGGCTGCGCTCGTAGCCTGAAAGGTCTGCCCGTCGCTTACGCGCTTGACGTAGTCCGGAAAAGCCAGAGGCACACCGGCGTTGACCAGCAGCGTATAGGTGGACGCTGTAGCCGCCTGTTCGGCTACCTGAGCCTCCACGGTAGTGTCGTGGCGCTCCACAGCCTCAAACTCGGGGCCGTCTGTCCAGCCGGAGACAAAGCCGCCCACACCGTCCGGCTCATAGCTGCGGGTCTGAAAGCAGAATTTTTTGGTGAAACCCTGCATCACGGTGGATGCAGTGAACGGATTGACCATGTCACATCTTCCTCCACTGATTGATCTCGGATTTATAGCGGGTCTTGCCGTCAGCGGGCAGCCCGTCCGTGCCTGTAGCCATCGTGCCAGACCACCCGGCAAAGGACTGGGACACATACACGCCGCCGGAGGGGAGCGCCTTGTCGTATGCGTCGATTTTTTCAGCCAGCGCCACAAAATCAGGCGGCACGCGCATAGGCTGCACCGTCCCGGTGAAAGTCTCGGCGGTCAGATCGCCGTCCCCGGCCTTGTGCACGCCGTCGTTGAAGATGGAGCCGCACACGAGGAAATACTGCCCCGGCACTACCCCGGCGGGAACGGTGTCCGGCTCAAAGGCAAACTCGCCTGCAATGGGGTCGTCTGCCCGGTCAAAAAAATTGTGCGTGTAAACGCACAGCTCAGGGACGGTCATGCAAAGTCACCCCCTTGCAGGTTAGACCGATTCACCCGGGGTAATGGTCTCGACAGCGATACCGTCCAGATACTCAGCAAACAGGGTCACGCCCATAATGGCGTAGCTCTCGGAGGTTGCGGTGCTGTAGTTTGCCTGAGTGTGGAAGCCGATGAGGTTGCTTGCCTCGCCTGCGGTCCGGTAGACCAGACCTGCGCGGGCAAACTCGCTATCCGCAGGATCCACATAGTACATGACGATGTTGTCTACCGGGGTGGCAATAACCTTTCCCTTCGCAATCTCACTGTCGGACAGCAGGAAGATGGTGTTGTAGCCCATGAAGTCCTTGATATACTGAAAGCCGAACTGGTTCTGCACGGTGATATTGGCATTGCCCAGATAGTCGTACACGTCCATCACGTTGACAAAGCCAACAACGCCGGTCACGGTGCGATGCATGGTCTTGAACTTGTTCTCGACCGCGCCCTTGGCATGTGCCAGCGCCATCTGGAAGGTCTTGGGAGTGCCCTTCAGGGTGCCGGTGTTCAGGAACTTGTAGAATTTATCCGTTACCAGAGCGGTCAGGTCGTACAGGAACTCATCATCGGTCTTCTGCACGGCAACATCGTAGCCGTAATTCTGAATCGCCTCAAGGGTGACAGACTTGCCGTACTTGTCGATGGTGATCTTGCCGTACTCCTTCTCCTTGACGGTGTACTTGCTGAACGGGATCTCTTCGCCCTCGCCCACGGTGCCGCTCTGCAGGGTGCCCTGGGCGTACTTGCTCTTCAGCACGGTGCCGGGCTGCATCCGGATAGGGCGCATGATGCCCAGAATGGTGCGCAGATGGTCCCAGTTGCGCTGGAAACGGGTCACAAAGTCGATTTCACGCGCGGCTACGGTGATATCGGTGGTCATGGTGATATTTTCTTTTGCTGCCATGTATTAGTCCTTTCCGCCGCCTGTAAACAGGTCGGCATTTGCAGCAATCGCGGCCTGGCGTTCGCCAGCGTCCTTGATTGCAAAAATTTGGTCTTTGGTCATTTTGGAGCCGGTGTTTGTGGGCGGGGTGTCCACCTTCGCGCCGGTGGTGGTCGTAGTGCCTACGAAGTCGCTCCAATCAGCTTTCAGGCTGTCGGCGTGCTTCTTGGCATCCTTGACCTCGCCCTTATCGTCCAGCTCCAGCTTGTCGATATCCTCGCCAGACAGACGCACGACCCTGTCAGCATACTTGTCCAGCACCCCGGCGGACTTCAGCAGCTCCCGGAACTTGGCTTCCTTGGCTGCGTGGGTGTCTTTCTGGGTCTGCTGGGCCTTGTAGTCGGTCAGCGCTTTTTCTGCGGCCTGCTTGCCACCGTTGGCTGCATCGCGGTCTTTTTCGGCCTGTGTGCGGGCTGTTTTTTCTGCATCCAGCTGGTCTTTGAGTTCGTCCGTCTCCTTGTGCAGGGCGTCCAGAATGGCCTTGGCCTTGTCATCGTTGGAGGTTTCGGGGTTCTCCAGAATCGTGCGGATGTCAGATCTTTTGAGTGCCATGTGATAGTCCTTTCTGCCCTTGCTCGGGCTGCCATGCTTGGCAATAAGGTGTATTTGCCGGACGTGCTGCCGGTTTGGTGCCGCCTGTGGGGCTTGAACCCACGGCCCCCGGATTACAAAGCCGGTGCTCTGCCTGCCTGAGCTAAAGCGGCATAAAAATAGCGGCTGACGCTGTGCGCCAACCGCTGAGTATTTAGTTTTCCCTGTTCGCTTCTTCCACTGCGATCTCTCGCAGCTCGTCAATGTGATCTTCCACCGCCGGGCGGAGGAATCCTTTGCCGTCATTGGCGGCTTTCATGCCCCGGGTAAAGTGCCACTTGCCGTTGAAGTCCTTCCAGACCCACGGCGTTTTTCGTCCGTTGCCGTTTGTGGCGTGTACGCCTGTGCCCAGCTCCACGTAGACGCTGTAAAACAGGTTGCTGCCGATGGTCACGGTCTTTTTTGCAAGGTCGAGGGCATAGGTCAGGCTCTGCTTGAGCGCGCCGCCCACGTATCCCTCAATATGGGTGCTGTTCTCTGCGCCGGTAGGCACAAGCAGCTGGGCGTAGTCCTGCACTTTCATGCCCCATAGGGTCAGCACCCGCTCTGCCCACGAGTCCAGTGCCTCATGCAGCTGCGGGGTGTTGTCGGTGAAGTTGATGTCATACTTAAAATCCATGCTATACTCCATGTATAACAAAACCCCGCCCCGGTGTGGGGCAGGGTCGGTGATTCAGTTACAGGTACAGCAGCCGGAACGTCTCTCTGCCTTTGGGAGTGATAAGCGTCTGCACTCCGCTCCACTGGGTCTTGTCGTTCTTGGCTTCCTTGACCTCAAACAGGCCGTTGTTCTTGTCCTCACGGGGCAGCAGCTTGCCTTTCTGGTCACGGTAAAGGAACTTCTTTTCCAGCAGCCACGCCACAAAGGCTTTCGGCTTGATACCCAGCTCTTTGGCCGTCTCCCGGAAGTTGGTCAACAGATTGCGGTCAACCAGTTCGTCAAAATACTCGGCCTTGGGCTGCATGATCTGCTTCTCCACGGTGAGTTGGCTGTTCTGTGCGGTCAGCTCACAGATACGGGCTTCCCGGTCTGCAAGGGTCTTGTTGGCCACAAGCAGCGCCTTTGCCATCAGCTCCTCCGGGGTGAGCTGCTCCTGCCCGGCGATGTACCCGCCGTTCTTGCGGATGGACGGCAGCACCTCGGACGTGACCCACTTGCGGAACGGAGCCGCTTCCGGCTTGTCGCTGCGGAGAATGACATGGTACAAGCCACTCTCGTTGATGATGGTGGTTGACTGCTGACGCCCCATGCTATCGGTGAGGGGTGTTTGGCACACCTCATCTTCATCAAGCCGTCTTGCGACAACTTTATGGTCTGCGATGTCGAGAACTCCGCACACGTCTTTCAGGACAAACCACGGTTCGCCGCCCATCTCTACGGTGCGGACTTCATTGTTCTGGTAGTTGAAAATCTGAATGTTACTCATGCGTTTACCTCTTGTTCTGCAATTTGATAGTTAAGCACTTCGTCAACTTCTTTTTCCAACCCGGTGAGGGATGCAAACAGGGCCGTCAGCATAGAGCTGTACATCAGGGCTTCGCTCCAAAGCTGGCTTACCAGCTCGCTGGTGCGCTCCCGCTTGATCATATCGGTCTTGTGCGTTTCCTCAAACCAGTTGGCAAAGATGTTCAACAGGTCGTGCATTACTCGGAGTTCGCCAGAAACAGCATCCAGTTCAAGCTCCACTTTCGTGATTTTTGGTGTTTCCATTACTAAAACCTCACATTTTACTTGACAAATCGCTTATAAAAAAATAAAATGTGAGTAAGAGGAGCTTTTTGTGGATTGCTTTTCTTGTTTACGAGTGGTTAGCTATGGCGAGTAGCTAACCACTCTTTTTTGTACTGTTCAAACTTTCGGCGCTGTTCTTCACGGTTCAGCTTCTTGAAATCCTTGAACTTCATGGGCGTCCTCCTTTCCGCCCCTCTTGCTCACAAGAATATTATAGCACTAATATTCGTGCAAGTATATTGACGTTTTGCACTAACTTTAGTCTTTTCTTTGGTTGCTTTTGCACTTGTTTTCGTGCAAATTATCCTGTATACTAAAGATGTAATAGGAGGTGAGCTTATGCCGTTGAAGTTCAAAATAAATGTCCTTGATGCGTTGAAACAAGCCGGTTACAACACGTCGAGAATCCGTCAAGAAAATCTGTTGAGCCAGTCAACCTTGCAAAAATTGCGTGATGGCGGACAACTTTCGTGGTCGAACCTCGAAACAATTTGCAGGCTGCTTGAATGCCAGCCGGGGGACATACTCGAATATATCCCGTCCGAAACAGAACATTGACCTTTAGGCTCTGCCGGGCGGCAGGGCCTTATTTTTATGCTTCATTTTCGCTCCTTCTTTCTCTTTCGTTCTTCCGCCCACCACATTTGCTCTTTCTCTTTGCCGCCCTTGGCTTTGTACCACTCGGTGTAATCCATGACGGGGGTGGTCTCTTTGGCCACATTGTCCCGTTGCCGTGCGTTCTGTCGGGGGTACTTGCCCAGCGCAGAGGACAGCACACAGCGGCAGTGGTAAACCATCTCCGGCGCTGCGTTGGGGTCTCCGGGCCGCTGAATCTCGTAACCCATGACCTTAAAAGGCTCGTCAAGCTCTGCCGTTTGCTGGTCAAGCAGGCGGTGCATCTCACGGGTGCGGTAGTCGTGGGTGGAGTTCCACCGCTTTTTGATCTCGATGCCCAAAGCCTGCGCGTTGCGCATCTGCTGCAATGCCCCGGCGTTCTGGGCGCCTGTGAGCGCCGTGATGGCGTTGTTCATGGCCCAGTGGATCTCTGTATCTGCCATGCCGTTTACGGCCTGCACGGCGATGTCGTGGACGCTCTTGCCCTGCACGATACCTTGCATGACGTAGCGGTTAAACACCTTTGCATCATAGGTTTTGTTGCTCTCGCTTTTGATACGCTTGTTGGGCACAAGCCGGGGGCGCTCCTGCAAAAGCAGCCGCACCGCCTCGGTGTTGTACAGGGTCAGCCCGAACGTCACGCCTGCGGCCTGTTCCAGCTCGTAGAAAGCCCAGTTTGCGCCAAAGGAAAAGATGTTGTATTGCTCGTCCCGGGCCAGCTTGTAGGCCGTCTCTTGGGCTGTGGTGCAGGTCTGCGTGATGCCGTCCAGCTTCTGGTGCATCAAATCGGACTGAAAGACCTGATTTTGCAACCAGATGCGGTAGTCGTCCTCGGTAATCTCGCCTGCGTCCAGCTGCTCCCGCTTGCGCTCGTCCAGTGCTTTGTACTTTGCCAGAAACTCGGTCAGCTGCTCCTGCATCTCCCGGCGGGCAGTGCCGTACACCCGGAGGATACGGCGGCGCAGTCGGTTCAGCTGGCGGGTAGAGATGCGGTCACGGTCGGTCATAAGCCAATCGCCTGCGCAACAGCCAGAAACAGCCCAGCAACAATCGCAATGTCAGCAACAAAAAGGATTGCATCGACCATTCTATCTGGGTCATGTCTCATTTTTTGCCCCTTCTTCCTCGTCCACGGTCTCCCGTGTTGCGCTCTCAGCCATCAGCGCGGCCTTTGCCTGCTCCTTTTGTTCCGGGGTCAGATTGGGCAGCAGGTCAATGGCCATGTCCTGCCCGATGATGACGGCCTCAGAAAGCACCATATCAACTTGCTCTTTGGTGTTTGTGATTTTGCTGCGGGTAAAAATCGGGGACACGTCGCCCAGCCCAGCCAGCTTGCAAATCTGCTGAATAAAGGGCGTGAGTTGTGCCTCGAAATCGTCCGCATTGTGATTCAGCGGCTCATAGGCCGCGTCCAGATGGTCGTTTGTGCTATCCGCGCTTACGCAATGCACATCCAGCCCGCCGAAGTCCTCATAAGACCGGCTGTGCAGCAGGTCAAGCAACGTGCTCCGGGCCGTGACGGGGATTTCGGTGGTGTAGGGCTGCACCTTGCCGCCATCGCTGGTGTCGGCGTTGGCGACGTGGTAGAGGTTGAGCTGCTGCAAAAAGCCTTGCAGCTCGTCCTGCGTCATGCCTCCAAAGTTTTCGCACAGCCAATAGATCTGCGCACAGTCCTGCAAATCGTTACAAAAGCCGGACATCACCAGATCGGTGTTGTCAATGTAGGCTTTCAGCCCAACAAGCGTACTCTGGTGCAGGTCTGAGCCCCAAAGCGGTACAATGGGCAGTGCACCGTAATTGTCCTCTGTGACAGACTCTTCGCCGCCCACGTTGGTTGTAATCGTAGTCTTGAGGTATCCACGCTTTGCCGCAGCTTCTTGCAGCGGGTATGCGCCACGCACCTGAGACTTGTACTCGGTGTATCCGTCTTCTTCGTACAGCACCACTTTTGTTGCCGTGTCCGGGTTGAGCTGCCAGTACCGTACAGCCGCCCGCAGTGTGCCGGTGTCCTCGTCATAGAGCGGGGCAAGCTCGGTCAGCTTAAACACGTCCAGATGGTCGTAATTCCAAAATCCAAAGCTTTCGCCGTGGATGAGGGCAAAATACCCAGCCTTAAAGACCCGCTCGTCGAAGGTCGCGCCCAGCTTTAGCTTGTCGGTGCCATCGGCGAATGTGACGCCGTTGCCCAGCGAGTACGCCGCGCGCTGCTTGTTGAGCCGCCGGAACAGATTGCTTTTGACCATATCCGGCCTCATAATGTCCCGGGTGTTGTTTGTCGCCCGCTTGAGCATCTCCGCATAGACTGCAGCGAACTGCTCTGCGCCCGGGTTTTTCTGCCGGTCGTATAAATCAGCAGCCAGCGCGCCAGTCCTGCCCGCCACCTGTGGGGAAGATTTGTGCTGCTGGATGAAATCCCACAGAAAATCTGTGAGCCGCCCTTCCTGCTGGGCCTGCTGGAATGTCTGAAACGTAAATGTAGCCACTTTTTATCCTCCGGCCCGCTTGACAAGGCGCTTCGTGCGTACAAAATACCGGATAGAGTCCATACAGTGGTCGTTTTCCTTGATGACCACATCTTCTCTGTCCGGGTCCCATGCGTAAACGCCAAACTCCTGTATGGTGCGTTTACACTCTCTGTATATTTTTAATCTGCCGGTTTGGAGCATCGTCTGAACGTCCAGAATGCCGCTCAGAACGTCGTTGTTTGCCGCCTGAATCGGGAACCCGTTTCGCTTTAGCTCCGTGATAAGCGGCAGTGCAGACGGGTCAACGATGACCTTTTCTGGCTTTGTGCCGTTTAACCATCGCTTGAGGTCTGCAACATACTCGCCCACGGTCTTTTGCCGCTTCTGTTCGCGGCCGCTGTAGTAATACTCGCTGGTCACTATCCATGTTCCGGTGTCCGACTGCGTCTGAAACAGCAAGAAAACCGTTGCGTTTTGCGTACCGAAGTCGCACGCCACATACGCGCCCTTTGGAGACAGCTCCGGCAGCTTGTCAATGATATGCTTTTGTCGGTCAAACATATCGTAGACAAGGCCCTCGGCCACCGTCCACAGGCCCAGAATGTAGCGCTGGTAGAAAACACCGCTGTACTGGCTGCGGTATCTGGCCTTGATGTCCTCGGCAAGTGACAGGTTGTCGTCCATCGTAAAATGGAGATACATCATCTTGCGGGAACGGCACTTGCGCACCCACTCCAGATAAAACCAGTGCTGCGGGCTGCCAGGGTTGCAGTTGAACCAGAACTTCGACCCGGTGACAGAGCAACGGGCTGTGGCCTGGTTGACGAAGCTCTGCGGCATCAGGGCCACCTCGTCAAAGAAAGCCCCGGCGAGGGTGATGCCCTGAATCAGGTCCTGGCTGCTCTCGTCCTTGCCGCCGAAAAAGTAAAACTCGTTGGCTTTGCCGCCGTTGCTGACGGTCATGCAGTTTTCGGCCCGGTGCTCCTTGACGTTGTAACCACTGGCCGCAAGCTGCTGCTTGAGTGTCCCCAGAACGTTGCGCCGGAAGCTGGCAATGGTCTTTCCGCACATGGCGAACTGCTGGCCGCTGAAGCAGGTCATGGCCCACTGGACGAAAGAGAAGCCCATTCCAAAGGTCTTGCCCGAGCGGATAGCGCCATCGGCAATGATGCCGTTGTAGCCGCTGTATGCGCTCTGCGGTGTCCACCAGCTCAAGACCTGCTTTTGCCGCTGGCTGAGGGCCTTCCAGCGAAAGCCGTTACTTTTCCGCATGGTCGTCCTCTTCCTCTGGCAGCATCTCCACGTCGTCCGGCGGGCTGAGGTCTGCGGCAGCATTCAATGCCTTTATTAAACCATCATCGTGACGCTCTTCCTGCTCTGCTTCTTTCGGCTTATCGCTCCAACCAAAATTAACTTGCAGGCTGAATCTTGCCCCGCCATTTCCGTCGCGATCATAGAGCCGTTCTTCGGCGTATCTTTCGCATCGAAGCTTCGCGCGCGTTATCGTGTCAGAAAACTCGGGCTTGCCTTGATAGTCAATCAAAGATTGCCGAGACTTAAATCCCAACGCCAAAGCTAGACCGGTGACCGTTTTTGGACGTTCGTCGATTTTTATCACGTTTCCGTATTTGTCCAAAACAGGCTTTCCGGTTTCGTCTTCTAAGACGCTCCCTTCGCAGCTTTTGAAGAACTCTTCGATTTTTTTCTCAAGTTCTTCTTTGCTATCAAAGACGGGCGGTCTGCCTATCCTTTTGTTTTTGCTGTAGGCCACCGCCATCACCTCTCTAAACTCACGCAAAAGAAAAACCGCCCGGAAAATCCGAACGGTCAAAATATCGAATGCGCCGCTTGCAGGGCTCGAACCTGCACACGTCCGGTTATGAGCCGGATGCTCTGGCCGACTGAGCTAAAGCGGCATAAGAAAAACCAGCTTTGCTGCATGGAGCTCATCATACAAAAAGCCGGTTTTTAATCGTATTGTATCAGAAGCGGTTAATCCGCACGGATAGCAGGCCGTGCTCCTTAGATACAGCCACGGCCTCCGATCTCTGCCCGAGGCTCGCGTTTTGTGTGGTCTGCACGGAAACCGAAACGCCGCGCATAGCGCACAAAGTGGCTTTTTTTCTTGCTGATCGGTAAGGCCGAGAGGATAAGGCCAGCGCCGAGACGCGTTAAAAACTTTGCCATGTCGCAAATCAGTTCTTTCAAGCGCTCAAACATTTGTATGCCTCCTCTCCAAAAGTGTCCACTGTGGACACTCTAAAATCACGCTAGCCGCCAGCTGGATTTGAACCAGCACCCACGGAATGGATGTGCGCAGTGGTTGGCTGTGCAGTGATGTTCCCGTGGTGTCACCAACGTTGTCCCGCCTTAAATGGGCGGCGCTCTGCCTATTGAGCTATGACGGCATATAAGCAGCACCCGTGCATTCAGTGCGTTGGACAGGCGTCAAACGGTGGGTGCTGCTGCATCCGGAACTTTCGCGGCCGGATGCCCCGCTATTGCGCTGCCCCCTCATAGGGCACGCAAGCACTCCCGGCAGGACTCGAACCTGCAACATGCGGTTTTGGAGACCGCTGCTCTACCGCTTGAGCTACCGGAGTATAAAAGCCGCCCTTGGAATCGAACCAGCCGTGTCTACACACACGCGCCGCGCTCCAAACTGCGCTCAGGCGGCCATATAAAACAGCCCTGGCGGAGAACCAGGGCTGTTGTTTGACGCACATCCCGTGGGGAAGTCTACCCACACCCTCAGGGATTCAAAGCTTTCTCTCGTGGCACGGGAGGTTAAGCGTGCAGCTTTGTGGGGGATGAGTCCATGCGCCATACGGTGCGATACGGCGGAATCGAACCGCCTCCTGTCTCTCGTGAGCGACAGGCTGCCTTTGTGTCGGTGTATCGCATAGAAGCAGCCCGCAAAACGGTGAAGGAGAACAGGAAAGCATGAAAACCTGTCACAAGGAAGGACCGTTCTGGAGGCTGCGTGGCAAGCGGCTACCGCTTAGCGCTGAACCGCTTATTAGAATTTTACATCTAAGCTTGCAGACTTGAAAAGAGCTGACCCCTTCCAAAATTACGCTGTGTTTTCTTGTGCACGTTGTACACTTTGCACGTCAGAAAACTCGTCCCATATCTCGGCCAGAGCCATGCATCCGCGTTTGATTCGCCGGTAGACCACATCTGACCCGCACACGCCGACTTCTTTTGCGATTTCCTTGTGAGACTTGCCCATGACATAGTGCTCGCAAATTGCTTCGGCGCATTCCGGCTCGGCTATCAGGCAGTATGCCCGCCGGGTGGCCTCAACACGCAGATTGCACAGGTCCGTCTCCATCCTCTGAAGCTGTCGGCGCTCGGTGTCCAGCTGCTCTACAGCGAAGCCCACCTTGTCCCCATTGCCACCACCCGCAGGCATCCCGCTCAGACTCTGGGTGCATTTTTCCGCCACGTCCCTGATGCGCTGTATTTTTTGCCTCTGGATGTCGATAGCAGCCGCAAGGTCGCGGCACTGCTGAAACCACGCCTTGACGGTGCGGTAGTCCACCGCGCCCGGTGGTGTCGGCGTCTCGCTCTCAGGTGTCCATGTACGGGTCATTTTTGTCCTCCTTTTCTTCGATTTCGTCGCCCCACGCATCCCAACCAGGCACACGTTGACGGGCAAAAAGTTCTATTCTAGGGACATCTCCCAGCAGTTCAACGATTCTGTGTCTTGTTTCGTCCGGCTTTGCGCTGTGTGCTTGGATAGGTTCCTCAATAACCTGCCGCACGGAGTGGCTTTTTATCTGCTTTTTTGCGCAAAATTCATGCGACACACCCAACAGACAAATTTCTACGTTTGCGCGTGTGTACGCACCCATCCCAACGAAGTTTTTTCCGCATTTGTATTTTTTCACCCAAACAAAAGCAGCGGTTTTGTAAGTGAACCCCCAAGCATCCATAACTAGAAGTGCATCCGGGAGTGTGGGAAATGTTGCCCACATGAATAATAGGCATCCACCCCCCGCAAGCTGTTGGACAGGCAGAGCGCAAATATCATCGGTGGTCATAGTTTTGTAATGCTGGGCTGCGTACCCTTGTTTTTTACCAGCCGCTCCTTTTTGCCGATAGTTCCACGGTGGATCTGCGTATATGACGGAGTACTTTTTGTTTGGCAAGTCCATATCATCCCTCCATTTTCTCGATCCAGATCTCCACTCTGGGGTTTTGCTTGTCGTAGTCCACCCTGCTTCCATCGTGGGCGGCAACGATCTTGCTGTTGTCGTCCTCCAGCACGCGGGCTTTAACCAGAATGTCCGTTGTAGCCTCGATGAGGTTTGCCAGATCAACCCGGCGGGCGGTCTTCATGTAGTATACGCACCTCACGTTCACACGGGCAGAGATAGGGCTGCGCGGCCTTTTGATCTGCTGCAGGCAATCCGCCTCATAATCTGAATAAGCCTTGCTGGGGGCCACAAAGCGCCCGCCTGTGCGGCTTTTGAGGATGCGGGCAGAGTTTTTCTTGGTGCGCGGGTCGCCGTAGAGGGTCAAGTGCATTTCTTTCGTTCCTCGCTGTTCCACTGCTTGAGTGTTGGTGCGTAATGCCCGCACATCAAACAACAAAGTTCAGTCCCCGGGTCTGACAGAACTGTGAGCTTCGGATTAACTGACTTGATTTTCTTTCCCCATGCAATAAGTCCACTCCCGCACTTTGGGCAAGGAAGAACAGCCTTCATTTTTTCATCATCCCCTCCATTGCCAGCTGCTCGCACTGCTTTTCAGCTTCCCTGCGCTGCTGGTCATACTCAAACAGCATATCTGCGTACTCATTGCCCACCCGGCGGATGGCGGTTTCCAGCATCTCCGTCACAAGGTCGTGGTACTTGTCCGCGCTCTTGCGGCTGCTCCTGGCAGCTTCCCGGGCTTCCCACAGGTCGGTGAGTTTGTCCCGCCTGTCGGCGGTGATCTCGCCGTAGCCGTAGGCATCCTGGATCTGCTCCATGCTTTCCCAGCCTTCCAGCTCAGCAAAGGGGTCAGCTTCAGCCTTTGCCATGCTGCGGGCTTTGGTCTTTTTCTTGACGTACCGGGTCAGCCCGTCCTGAATCACGGCGCGGGCATCGTCCATCGCCTTGCGGACAGCCTTGACCTCCCGCTCTTTCTTGAGCTGCCCGGGCTGGCTGGCCCATTCGGCCATCAGCTCAGATTTCGTTTTCGGTTTCATCTGCTTACCCCCATTGTTCAGCCATTGCTTTTGCAACGCCCGGCGCTGTTTTGCTTCTGGCTTTTGCCCGGCCCTCTTGGCCGTTTTGCGTTCCGCGTATGCCTTCGCACCAGCTGATTTTCTTATGCTTTTCCCCATTTGAGACGTACACGGGCTCTGGTGGTGGAAAGTTGTTTTTCCGCTCCAGAGGCGGCAGATTTTTCAGCCAAAGGCAAGTGCGCTTTGTATGATAGTTTTCCGTGTCTGCTTCGTTTTCGGCAAAGTAGTACGGATGAATGACCTGGTCGGGTTTTCTGTACGCCGTGTTCATGATGCCCACAGGGTTCTCAACTGCAATTTTGGGGACATCTGCCAGCATGAACTGCATAAAGAAAATTGCGGCTTTTACACGCTCCGCCCACCGGGCAACAACCTTTTCCGCCGGGGTGACACGCAAGCTGAATGAGCGTGTTGCTGCGTTGCTCAGATACGTGCAAGGCGGGTGCGCAATCAGTAAATCCCACTTGCCAACGTCATGCGTTACGCCGTCCATCGTAACGATTTTCCCGCCCTCAATGGCCTTGAGCGCATCTCCAAGAATATGCCACTCGGGATGCCCGCCGGACGGTTCCTGAATATCGCAAGAGTAGGCTTCGTGGCCTTTTGCCCGAAATACCTTGCAGACTTCCTGCGATTCTTCGCAGGCGATAAGCACTTTCATCTGTCCGCTCCTCCGTTCGCTCCCATGTACTTCTTGCGGCCACGTTCCCGGTGGCGGTCCTCGTGGTCGTAGTGGTAGACCTTGCCTGCATCCAGCATCTCTCGGGTGTAAGCGGCTTCTGCGCCGCGCTGGCGCTTGAACTCGGCGTATTTAAGGCAGCTGTCGTGGCATACCGGGTGCCGTGCAGGGCAGTCTTTACACGGAGTTATCGTCATTTTTCGCGCACCTCGCTTCCAACCGCTGCTTCCAACGGCTCATTTTGGGCTCTGCCTTTTCGCCGCACTTGCTCATAAATGAGTGGTAGTTCAGATTGTCTTCCAGCAAAAGTGCGTCAATGCAGTTCATGACATCGCCGATTTCTTCTTCCAGCGACTCCCAGCATTCGGGGATAGTCTTGGGAGTCGGGTTTGAGTCATCCAGCGCCCGGCGCAGCTTGAGCGCCGCCTGTGCGGCCTCTGCCAGCTCTTCTGCCATCTGGGCGAGAATTTCGCCCTGCGAAAGATGGTCTATGATTTTAGCCATTTTTCAGCACCTCCGTCCTCACCGGCTTGATGTCCCGATACTCGGGGTAATGGTCGCCCGCCAGCTGGCAGGCCCTGAACTCTGCCGCAAACTGACTCGCGGCGTTGATGCGGTATGTAAGCGCGGCGTTCCCGTGCGGGCCGCTGCACTCTACAATGACTTTGTATCTAGGCATTTTGTCCTCCGTTCTGGTTTTCCTGCCCGAGAAGCTTTCTTTCTGCCTTGGACTTGAGCATCCGGGTGCGGGCAGCAAGGCAGTGCTTCGCCAGCATCTGCTCACCCTGGGCCTTTTCGATGGCCTTTTTCCACGCCGGGAGAAGCTGGCTCTGCCAGCTGCACTCCGAAATCACCTCGTGGAATGTCTTATAGGCCATCTTATCCGGCACATCCTTGAGCGATGAGTTCGCCCAGATCTCCGCGATACTTGCGCGGTTCTCTGCGGTCTGAGGCCGTCCAAAATAGGCTTCAGCGTCCGCAAGAAGCTTTGTCATCATCTCCACTGTCACGGTTTCACCCCCTTGAAAATATTTGCGTATGCTTCTGCGGTGCTTTCTGTGGCTTGCTTCCCGCGAGGCTGTTCTTGTCGGTGCTGCTCATTCGCTGCCACGTCCCCCGGGGTGCGTATCCCATCCCGCTGCCAGCCAGACAGGATGCCGTTGATGTAGTTCCACGAGCGTTTCCCAGCCTCTGCGGCCTTGTCGATCGCCAGCAAAATCATCTCCGTGCTGTACTCCTGCCGCCATTTTTGCAGTTTTTCCAGCGCCGAACGCGGGAAGTCTCCGATAGCACGTTGGTAATGCTGGACGATTTTTGATAACTCCATATCAACGGCGGCGGTGTTATCGCGCTTTACAACATCTACATCCCCATCTACATCTACATCTCCATTTACATCTACATCTACAGTTATTTTTGTTATGTCGTCATTAACATTGTTATCGTTTGTTATTTTTGTTATGTTGTCAGGCTTGCCCCAGCGCTTTGCCATACCGCGTTTTCCGGCGTTGCTGCGTTTCTTGCGGGTTTCGTCCCATTTTTCAGACGCCCGTTTTACGTCGCTACACATAAATTTCCAGTTGCCCCGCATCCCGCGGTCTGAAAATTCGGGCTCTTCTCCGGTTTTGGCATACCGTGCAAGAGCTCGCATCAACTGCCCAACCTCTGCGTCAGAGTATTCTTCCAGCGCGTCGAACCAGCTCAGATACGCCACAAATGACTTTTTATCGTCCTGTGCCACTCAATCACCTCCTTTGCACGCCCGTATAGCCAGATAGCGCAGCTCTCGGCTTAGAACGGGAGGTCTTCGCTGTCGTCGATGACCGAAAAGTCGTCTGCGCTGCCCTGCGAATACTCCGGTGCGCTCTGAGGCTTCTGTGGGGCGCTGTGAGCGGTGTTTGCTTCGCGCACATGACTTTCCGTCTGCTGGTCGAAATCGCGCACGGCTGGCTTCTCTGCGGCCTTTCCGCCGCAAAAGCTCACCTGCGACGCAAGAACCTCGGTAGCTGTGCGGTTGTTGCCGTTCTTGTCCTGGTACTGACGGGTCTGCAAGCTGCCTTCGACTGCGATCATGCTGCCCTTCTGGAAATACTTGGAGACGAACTCTGCGGTCTGCCGCCACGCGGTGACGTCGATAAAATCGGCCTTGCGCTCTTCGCCCTGCCGGGTAAAGCTGCGGTCAACCGCGATGCGGAAGCTGCACACGTTGGTGCCGGACTGGGTGGTCTTGAGCTCCGGGTCGTAGACCAGACGGCCCATCAGCGCAACAACATTAAGCATGGGCCGCACCCTCTTCCTCGGCGTCGCCAGCGCCTACCTCGTAGTCGATGTTGGCGCCCATCAGGACCTCCGGACACTCAGCACGGGCAAAGTAAGCGGCGGCGCGGTACTTGAGCATCATTTCGGTCATCTTGGGCCAGTAGCTGCCATTCTTGTTCCACCACCCGGCGTCTTTCGCCATCTTGACCGTGACTTTTGGGCCTTCGACCTTTTCGCCGGTGAGCTTGTCCACGCCGATCAGGCGGCAGCCCCAGTTGTCGGTGCCTTCTTCGCCCTCCATGCGGTAGCGGGTGCGGCCTGCAAACTGGCCGCTGTTGTCGATGAGGGCCTTGCAACTCTTGCCGCTCCATGTGGGCATACCATGGACGACGTAAAGGTTCTGCATGACGAAAAGGTGCGAGACGCCCATGCGCAGGGCCATCTCGCAGGCGATAGCGCACGCGCCGGGATTGCCGGTGTAGGTCTGGGGCAAGAAGCCCTCGGGAAGCTGCGCCATCGCGGCGGCTTTAGACTTCGCAAGCATCCAGTTGCGCTCGTCCACGGTCAGGCCCTGCACCTTCTCGGCGTAGCTCTGACGCGGCGGCTGAGCGGGTGCAGTGGGCGCAACAGGCGCAGGTGCCTCGACACTCTGGAAGACAGCTACATTCTGGTCGAGCATCTCAATAGGGGTCTGGTTTTTCTCAGGCATGATGAATTTCCTCCTCGGTAAATTTAATATCGATGATATTGGCGTAACGCTTGATGGCGTCAAGCTCGGATTTAGTGCAGCGGAAGACGAGCTTCCGGTCACGTGTCTCTTCTCTGCGAGTAAATCGGGCAAAGAAATCGTCATCGTACTCGTCCGGTGTGTAACCATTACCGTGCCCAACACCCGGCTGCACAAGGCTGACAGTGTAGGGGTTCTGCGCCGGGCCTTTGTAGTCGTCCGGCATCCCACGAATGACGGCCTCCCGTAGCATGGTGCAGTACTCGGTCATGTAACAAAAATCTATGGATTCATACGGCTCAGGCATGATTTCTTCGCCGGCAGCGGCATGAACGATGTCGATGAGGCACATGAGCTCACCGACCCGGCGATAAATCGAGTCGATTGTGCGGCGGGTTTCCTGACTGCCCAGCTGATGGCTGCGGGCGAAGCCGGTGAACAGAGCCACAGCATAGTTGACGTCGCTGGTGAGCTTGTTGCCGGTACTGATGAGCCGGAACAGCACATTGTCGTTCCCGACGTACTGGAAAATGCCCTCGGCCTTGTTAGAAAGGTCTTTGATGCGGGCTCTGCGGGCTAACGTCTGACTCATGTGTATTACCTCCCATAAATCTTGCGGCCAGAAGAATCCAAGACGTCAATATGGTCATAAAGCGGCCAGTTTTCGTCCGCCCAATGCTGAGCCTGCACACTTGATAACACGGGGTCAAAACCGGCAAAAACCAGTTTATCGCATCTGCTAGGGTCCCCTTTATGGTAAGCATGGCAGCAGAATGAAGCCTGCTGTTTTTGAGTTTCATCCCGATGGATGTGCCGCAGCCGTTCCGGCTGTCGCTTATTCCAGCGAATCTCTGCAGCTCGCATATATCTACCGTTCATATTCCTATTTCCTTTTCGTCTTTTTGCAGTAGCGGCGAAGCGGAGGGAGACAGTCAACCTCCGCACGATCAATGCGCTCCTGCTCAAAAATGTACTTGTACGGACGCCTTTTTTCATGGCGCCGGTGTCCAACGACAGACGCAAAGCTGTTGGCGGTCTTGCATCCAAGCTTCGCAGCGCACATGGAGGACGTTCCGGCTGCCACTACCTCGCCGGTCTTGGCGCTGTACACGGTGTACCATGTGACATAGTGGATGTAATCAGCCATGTGCGACGTCCTCCGCATCGTGGAGGGCTGTGAGCAGCCCATCTGCTGCCGCGCTATAAACCTCTGATTTTTCCCGGCAGATGACCCGCAGCCAGATGTCTCCCGTGAGCGCGGACTCCGTTGCAAGCCGTGTGGCTGTTTTCAGATGCTCTTCGGCCTGCTGCCGAATCAACTCTTCCAGCTTCATGCGCCCTTCTCCTCATCCTGTGGATACTCCGGGTTCCTGGCATGGTTGCGGGCGATTTTGCCGTAACCGCTGCGCTTATACCGTTTGTTGTCCTCATGCATCCCATAAAGCGACATTGTCAGCCCGGCAGTGGATGCAACAATAATCCAAGGCGCGGCATGCGCAGTCTCGGTGATGTCCCAGCCACCCCAGTAGGTCAGCGCAACGGCCAGCCAGGAGCAGGCCCAGCGCACCACCTGCACCGCGCCGATGATTGCCAGTAAAGCCAGCCCGTCCAGCGCTAAGATGAGTCGAAAATTCATCGGTTTCTTTCTCATTCTCTCGGTTCCTCCTTTGTATAAACCTTTTCGAGCTTGTAAAAGTCCTTCACCCACGCCATAAAACCGGCGCGGGAGATGTCAGGGCAAGGCTCTTTTGTTCCTACGGACGGGATCGCCCAGCTGGTAAACAGCCCCGCCTGGATCTGTGCTCCCAAGACCTTTTCGGTCTTTGAGATGTTGTTGTCCCGAAGGATCTGGACGCATTCGCCTATCGTAAGACTCGGCTTTTGCATGGCCTGCTCCTTTCTTTCAATTTGGTTTTGCAGTGCTTTTCACGGCTCTGCCTCCGCGAACTCACCATTTTTGAGCGTGTACCAGACGTTTTCTTTGATGCGGGCGCCATCTACTTTTGCCATCTTTGCCCACAGCATATTGCCGTCATCGTCGTACTCGGTCAGCACCAGATAACAGCCCAGAATGCCCCGTGCCTTACTGTGCGCACCGTTTGCGACGGCGATATTGTCTTTTCCATCTGCTTTTGCTCTGCAATAAGCCCCAGTGGCTGCCGCCGTGCTGTAATTGCCGCTGGAACCCGCCGTGCTGGAATCGCCGCTGGAACC